>Ga0114978_10000054_pt1 | contig 85771 bp, 124 predicted proteins | sample S_140212_EF_Meta_FD_87027 | JGI IMG/M metagenome (GOLD analysis project Ga0114978, IMG submission 87027) | Freshwater microbial communities from Lake Simoncouche, Canada to study carbon cycling - S_140212_EF_MetaG | ecosystem: Environmental > Aquatic > Freshwater > Lake | place: Lake...
AGAACCTTGTGCACCATCACTTCCGCTTGAGCCAGCAGCACCTTGTGCACCAGCAGAACCTTGAGCACCATCACTTCCGCTTGAGCCAGCAGCACCTTGTGCACCAGCAGAACCTTGAGCACCATCACTTCCGCTTGAGCCAGCAGCACCTTGTGTACCAGCAGAACCTTGAGCACCATCACTTCCGCTTGAGCCAGCAGCACCTTGTGCACCAGCAGAACCTTGTGCACCATCACTTCCGCTTGAGCCAGCAGCACCTTGGTAGCCCATACCACCTTGTGAACCACTTGCACCGTCATTGCCTTGGTAGCCTATATCACCTTGAGAGCCAGTAGCACCAATATCACCTTGGTAACCATCATTTCCTTGAGCACCAATAGATCCTTGAGGGCCAGAAGAAGTGGATGTCCAAGACAAAATGCCATTGCCATTGGTTTGTAAAATATTTCCGTTTGAACCATCTACATCTGGTAATGTCCATATCACATTAGATGAAACACTTGCAGGGGATTTAAATCCAACATAATTTGAATTATCTGAATCACCAATTCTTAATTCATGACCATTTCCGATTTCAAGATCACCAGTTGGAAGAATTGTAAAAAAAGCAGAAGAAGAACTATCTAATACTTGAAAAATATTCGCTGTTGGTGAATTAGCAGCAACAACTGACAATGGAATATCAGAAGCAGTATTGGCAGTAATAGTTAAGTGTATTCCACTTGTAGAATATTCAATTCCAGTAGCACCAGAAAGATTTTTATTGCTATTAAATTGAACTTGGCCAGAACTTCCAGCAGCAGAAGATATAAAACTAGACCATCCTAATTTTCCTGATCCATCAGTTGACATTACTTGTCCTGTTAAGCCATCAGCATCAGGCAAGTTCCAAATTGTATTTGTCAATACAGTAGTTGGTGCTTTAAATCCAATATAATTTATTCCACCACTATCTACGAATTTATTTTCTTTTTGATTGTTTAAAACTAAATTTCCTGTTTCATCAATATAGATTAATTTACTTCCGCTATTGTCTTGCCATTCTTGCAAATTTTCTATTTGTCCTGATGCACCTTTTACAATCAAAGGTTTGTCATTAATATTTTGTGCAGTAACTGTTAAATTTGATCCACTTTGTGAATATTCTAAACCTGTAGCAGCACCAAATGATCCTGCTTCATTAAATTGAATTTGTCCTGATGCACCTCTAACACCATTTACCCAAGACAAATTTCCAAGTCCATCGCTACTAATTATTTGACCAGTAGAACCATCAGAATCTGGCAATGTCCAAGTAATATTTGATGGAACTGCATTTGCAGATTTAAAGCCAACATAATTAGAACTTGAAGCATCATAAAATTTTAAGCTAGATTGATATTTAAGTTGTACATTTCCAGAATAATCAATTGAAAAAATTTCATTGCTTGAATAATCTTTTATTTCTAAAAGATTAGCACTTTGTGATACAGCACTAACAATTAATAAAGGAGTGTCAGAATAATTTTGAGCAGTAATTGTTAAATGATCACCACTTGTAGAATAAGAAATACCAGTTGTTCCACCAAATATACCACTATTATTAAATTGTAATTCTCCTGTAGCTCCTTCAGGATTTATAATTATTAGATCAGTCCAAGATAATGATCCACTTCCATTAGTTGATATAATTTGACCATTAGAACCATCAGAATCAGGCAATGTCCACATAACATTTGATGAAACTGAACTTGCGGATTTGAAACCAACATAGTTAGATCCATCTCCGTCACCTAATCTTAATTCTAAACCATAATTAACAGTTAAATTTCCAGAATTGTCTATTTTCAATAAAGCATTGGCATTATTATCTTGTACTTCTAAAAGATTTTCAGTTTGTGAAGGATAAGCTTGTATTAATAAAGGTAAATCAGTTGTATTTTGAGAATAGATACTAAAGTTTATACCAGATGAAGAATATTCTAGTCCAACAGCACCACCAAATGTTCCGTTATCATTATATTGTATTTGACCACTAAGACCCCCAGGTGAAGAAGATCCTGTTCCCCCACTTACTGTTTCCCAAGATAAAGTTCCAGATCCATTAGTACTTAAAACTTGGCCATTTGAACCAATTAAGCTTGGAAGAGTCCAAGTGATATTTGATGGAATACTAGTAGGTGCTTGAAAAGCTACCCAATTTGAACTATTTGCATCAGCAAATCTTAAGCTACTTTGATCATTTAAAGTTACATCCCCAGTTACTTCTACTGCATTAGAAACAGTTAATCCATTTAATGTGCCAACTGAAGTAATATTTGTTTGGGCAGCAGTTTGTAATGTTCCAGTTAATTGAGTTGCACTTAGATTACCATTGCTTGGATTGAATGTTAATTTTGTATCTGAGACATTTAATTCTTGATTTCCAGTAGATCCAGTTACCCATGTTAAGTAATAAGAACTATTAGTTGATATGTCATTGGCAATTGGTACTTTTAAAGCCATGCCAGAAGTAATTGTATTTTGAGCAACCCATTGTGGAGCAGAGCCTGAACTTGTTAAAACATAATCATTAGAGCCAATTCCAAGTTTGGTTAGACTTGTTGTTCCGTTAGCATATATCAAATCACCAGTAGTATATGATGTAATATTTGTTCCACCATAACCAACATCAAGTGCTGTTGCTTTCCAAGTTCCTGTGATAACTTCACCAGAAGAATTTACTGCAAACAAAATAGAACTAGAATTATCTTGTACTTCCAAAAGATTAGCACTTTGTGAAACAGTACCTCTGATGACTAATGGATTGTCACTTAAATTTTGAGATGTTATCAGTAAATTTGTACCACTTGATGAATAAGCAATTCCAGTAGTGCCACCAAAGACTCCACCATTGTTAAATTGAATATCCCCTGTGCTTCCAGATGGCACACCACCACTTGTGATAGTTTCCCAAGATAAATTTCCATAACCATCAGTTATTAATGTTTGTCCAGTTGCACCATCAGAATTTGGCAATGTCCAAATTACATTTGATGGAATGCTATCAGAAGATTTAAATCCAATGTAGTTTGAGCCATTAGCTGCGAGTTCTAAAAATCTTAATTCGTTTGTATTGCCAGAACCTGTATTGTAGGGATGTAATGATATAGATCCATTATTGTCCAATGAAAATAATGGATCTTCAGAATTATTCTGAACTTCTATTAAATTAACGCTTTGAGAAGAAGCAGCTTTTACAACTAATCCTTTATCTGTATTGTTTTGTGAAGTAATACTGAAATTAATATTGCTTATTGCATATGCAATTCCTGTTGCTCCACCAAAATTTCCACTATTATTGAATTGTATTTCCCCATTATTCCCTGCTGCACCAACTCCACTCACACTTACCCAAGATAAATCACCACTTCCATCTGTTCTTAGTACTTGACCATTTGAACCATCAGAATTTGGCAATGTCCAAGTAATATTTGAATTTATTGTTGATGGAGCTTGAAAAGCTACCCAATTTGAAGAATCACTATCAGAAAATCTTAAGTCTTTTTGAGAGTTTAATATAAAATTTCCATCAGAATCAATAAAAGCCAATACTGCATTTGATGAGTTTTTTATTTCTAAAAGATTAGCAGTTTGAGAAATTGTACCAACAATAGCTAATGGTGTATCTTTAGAGTTTTGAGCAGTTGCTGTAACATTTGTGCCAGTTAATGAATAAACTAAACCAGCAGAACCTCCAAAGAGGCCACTATTGTTAAATTGAAATTCTCCTGTAGCCCCAGCAGCTACATTAACAACTACAGATGACACCCATGCTGTTCCATCCCAAGTCCACTTACGATTTTCATACTCGTATACTTCACCTGTATAAGGACTTGATGGAAAACTTATTGCCATTTGTTTTTCCCTTTTGTTATTTTCATATATTTTTATTTATTAAAAATACTTAAGATTATTTACAATAAATCATTATTAATGTGTTTTTCTTTTGTAAGATTATCTCTGATTGATTTTTTTTCTATATAAATATCAATTGAATCAATTATGTTATTTATCAAAATTGATTTTTCATTTTTTTCTTGTACTAATTTTTCTTTGTTAAAATATTTAAAAGTTCCTTCATAGTCATAAATTAATTCATCTGTATTGAAAATTAATACTGGAAGAGGATTTTCAAAGTCTTCAAAAGCATACATTGGATCTTCAATGTATATCCTATCTTCATTTGTCAAAGTTATTAAGTTTTTTTCTTTGTTTGAATATTTATATTGTTTCATTTTTTCCTTAGTATTTAATAATAAAATTTAAAGGTAAATAAGGCTGCATGTTATTGTGAGATCCACCACTACCAGCGGGTTGCAAAGTAATGCTTGCATATCCTGTAGCAGTAGTAAAACTGTGATAATGTTGAACACTAGCTTGTTGATATCCTGGGTAATCGTATGCACCAGCACTAGTAACAATTACTCTGTTAAGAAAAGCAGCAGCAAGACCAAGCCCATATCCCGCTGCTTCTTGACCACTAGTTCTCATATAAGTTGGATGATAATGAGTATTTGATTCATATCCAGTATTTCCTGTGTGTTGATGTCCATTATCTGTAAGTCCATGATTGTGACTTGGTATTTGCGACAATGAAAGGGTTTCAGTTTCTGTTCCTCCAATAACACCTAAAATTCTTTTTGACAAACCGCTTCCAGTACCAGCAGAAATAGGAGTTTTTGATCTTAAATCTGGAACATTAAATGTTGTGCTGCCATCTCCAACTCCAAATGGTGCTATTGTTAGTGCCACTCCTGTTGTTGTAGCAGTTGCTGTTTTGCTAATTGTAATAGCATTTAAATTAGTTATGGATGAAATACTTGTTCCAGATTGAATGCCACTTCCAGATATTGGCATTCCAACATCTATGTTTGTTGTGCTGGAAATATTTGTTACAGATGTACTGTTATTAGTTATATTGCCTGTGGTGGCTAAAGATATAATTGAAAACAAAGATGCATATGTTGTTCTGCTATACGCAATTCCATCACAAAGAAAAAACCCCGCAGGAGGTGAAAAACCAACATAAGATTGTATAGATCCAATCGGAACAATTATTTCTTCCCATCCTGAATTATTGTAGATGTAAGATTTATTAAATCTAACATCAGATCCACCTGTGTAATTATAAATTTGGTTTAATACTGGTGAATTTGGAAAATCTATTGGCATAAAACCTCTTTAATATTTTATTATATAGTTTAAAGGCAAGTAGGGATGCATGTTGTTATGAGATCCACCACTACCAGCGGATTGCACATTAATGTTTGTGTATCCTATGGCAGTAGTAAAACTATGATAATGTTGAGCACTAGCTTGGGTAGCAGAGTATGCTCCTGGGTAATCGTATGGATTCCCCTGAATAATTACTCTATTTTGAAAGCCAGCAACAGCAGTTAAGCCGTATCCACCCGCTTCTTGACTAGTATATTTCATGTAAGATGGATGGTAATGAGTATTTGATTCATATTCAGAGTTTCCGCTATGATTATGTGGTGTTTCACTTTGTATACCGTGAGAATGACTAGTGATTTCACCAATTCCTAAAGTAATGTTTTCACTACCATTAGTTACTCCCATAACTTTGTCATTTGAGCTACTTCCATTTCCTATGTTTCCTACAGGAATTCTAGAACGCAAATCTGGAATTTTAAAATTAGAACTGCTTGCTGCTGATCCAAATGGCAAAATTTTGATTGTTGCGTTTGTAACAGTAGCAGTTGCATTTTTGTTCATGGTGATACTATTTAGGGAGGTGTTAACAATTATAGTATTACTTTGAATTCCGCTTGTTGTTGTTAAATACATGCCATTTCCAACATAAGACAAGGATGAAATATTTGTTATTAAATTGCTTCCACTTGTTAAATTTCCTGTTATTGTTAAACTTAATTTATCGTACAATGCTTGGTATGTTGTAGTGCTTATTTCGCTACCATCACAGATCAACCATCCATTTGGAGCAGAAAATCCACTATATTGCATTATTGTTCCAATAGGTATTGTTGTAGAATTCCAACTATAATTAGTTGTTGAGTAAATCCAAGATTTTGCATTTCTGACATTTTCCCCTGCACTTGGCAAATAATTATAAGTTGTATTATTATCTAATTTACCCCAATTTTCACTAGTTACATTATATGTAGCTTTTGAAGTCAATCCAGTTATAGTTGTTACAGTAGTAAATAGTCCAGAAGATACAGTCCATCCTGAAAAATTGCCACTTAAATAATGATATAAATACCCACCATATAAACTTTTGGAAGTTAATGTGTATGACCCATTTAAATTGTAATAAGGAGAAGCACTAGTGTTTGATATTACAATTGTTTCACCAACTATAAAATCTGAAGTTGTTTCTTGTATGGGTTTATTTGTATATGGGTTTGACCCCAATCTTATAAAGCCACCATATGAAAAAAAACCAATAGTGTATTTTATTGCTGCTGGAAATATTACTGGCATTTAACCTCAAAATTAATATTTTTACTTTTAATTATTTTATCCATTGGCATGAATTTCCGTCACACATATATGTATAAATATTGCCTGAGTTTGTATCATACCATCTATCACCTTGAGTTGGTGATATAGGAGCAGTTCCACTATTTGTAAATACACTTCCAGCAGCAGAAGGAGTTGCCCAACTTAAAGTTCCGCTACCATTTGTTACTAGTGATTGGTTAGTACTTCCATCTGTGCTTGGAAGAGTCCATGTTATGTTTGAAGCAACGGTTGTAGCAGCTTTAAAAGCAACATAGTTAGAACTATCGTTATCAGCAAATATAATGCTATTTTGTGCATTAAGTTTTAAATTGCCACTAGAATCAAACAAAGATAAAACTGTTCCTGTTGCACTTTGAAATTCTTGTAAATTATTACTTTGTGATGTCACACCTTGAACTATTAATCCTTTAGCAGTAGATATGCCAGTAACAATTCTTTGAGCAACTGCATTGGTAATTGTTGCATTAGTTCCAGCTACAGGAGCAGAAGTTATTTCAAAAGTTATAGCATTAGTAATGGTGCTTGCAGCAACAGAGCTATAAGTTGGAGAAGTTATTCTTATTGCTCTTTGTGTTGTTAGAGCACCAGTTGCAAATTGAACATTTCTTGTTAGGTTAAAATAAATGTCATTGTATTCAGTTGAAGCTGTTGATGCTGTTATAGCTGGTGCTGTTAAAGTAAGAGAAGTTACACTTATATTAGCTTTTGGAGATATAGAAACAGCACCGTTTGCTAAAATAGTAACGACATCAGTAGCCCCACTATCAGTTTGCCAGACTTGTAATTTGCCCAAACCACTAGTTGGGCCTTGAACAACTATACCATTTCCATTTGCAGTTCCACTTAAAACTCTAAGGGCATAAGAATTTGTTAAAGTTGCATTAGTACCAGCCACAGGAGCAGAGTCTATTTGAACAGTTGCAGCATTAGTAATGGTACTTGCACTTGTAAATGCATAAGTAGGGGATTGGATTCTAAAAGCTCTTTGTGTTGTTATGTTTCCATTTGTAAATTGAACAGTTCTGTTAAGATTAAAATTAATATCATTTGCTTCTGTTAGTGCAGTTAATGCAGTATGAGCAGGGGCAGTTATTAAAATACTTGGGTTTTGATTTCCTGTAGATGCTGTTGGACTTATTGTTAAATACCCATTAGAATTAATACTTGCTAGTATTGTCGAAGAATTATTTTGCCATTCTTGTATAGTAGCAGACTGTGAACTTGCTCCTTTTATTACTAAAGCATGGTCAGTACTATTTTGAGAAGTAATGGTGACATTGTTTCCACTTGGGGAATAATTAAAACCAGAAGCACCATCAAAATTATTTGAATTGTTGTATTGAATTTGTCCACTAGTGCCAGCAGCAGCAGAGGTTGTATCTGCCCAACTTAAAGTACCAGATCCATTAGTCCTTAAAACTTGATTTAAAGTTCCATCAGTACTTGGAAGAGTCCATGTTACATTTGAAGCAACGGTTGCAGCAGCTTTAAATGCGACATAGTTGGAGCTATCGCTATCAGCAAGACGAATACTATTTTGAGAATTAACAGTTACATTTCCGTTTATAGTTAATCCACTTAATATGCCAACTGAAGTAATATTTGTTTGAGCAGCAGTTTGTAATGTTCCAGTTAATTGAGTTGCACTTAGATTACCACTACTTGGATTAAATGTTAATTTTGTACTTGAGACATTGACAGAATTATTTCCTGAAGTGCTTGCTACAAATGGTATGTATCTTGTTGCATTTGTTGATATGTCATCACTTATTGCAATATTGCTGGTATTAGTTGAGCTTGTTGCTGCATTAACTGTTAATGTATTTTGAGCAACCCATTGTGGAGCAGATCCTGAACTTGTTAAAACATAATTACTAGAGCCAATTCCAAGTTTTGTTAAACTTTTCGTTGCATTTGCATATATCAAATCACCAGTAGTATATGATGTAATATTTGTTCCACCATATTCAACACCGAGTGCAGTTGCTTTCCAAGTTCCTGTAGAAACTTCTCCAGAAGAGTTAATTACAAAAAGATTTGTGCTTGAGTTATTATTTATTTCTAGAAGATTAGCACTTTGTGAGGCAGCACCTTGAATTACTAATGGATGGTCAGTTGAATTTTGTGCAATTACAGTTAAATTTGTACCACTACTGGCATACTTAATTCCTGTAGCAGCACTAAAACTTCCAGCGTTGTTGTATTGAATATCTCCTGTGCTTCCATCAGGAACTATTGAATTAGTCCATCCTAATATGCCTTTTCCATCAGTTTTTAAAATTTGATTTGAACTTCCGTCACTATTTGGAAGAGTCCAAGTTGTGTCTGCTGAAATATTATCAGCAGCTTTAAATGCAACATAGTTAGAACCATTGGAAGCAAGTTCTAAAAACCTTAATTCATTAGTATTGCCAGTTGAAACTCCATATGGCGATAATAATACAGAGCCATTATTGTTTAGTGTAAACAAAGAATTAGATGAATTATCTTGAACATCAAGAAGGTTAACACTTTGTGAAGAGGTAGCTTTTAAAACAATTGGAACATCAGTATTAGTTTGTGCTGTAATTTTTAAGTGTGTGCCACTTGTAGAGTATACAAGAGCAGTAGCACCAGTAAAAACTTTTGAATTGTTGTATTGAATTTCTCCATTATTACCAGCAGCTTCAGTTCCAGCAATAGTTTTCCAGCTTAAGGTTGCACTTCCATCAGTTGATAGAACTTGATTTGAGCTTCCATCTGCATCAGGCAATGTAAATAATACACTTGTTGCTATTGTAGTAGGAGCTTGGAGTCCAATATACTTAGATGAACTTCCTTGAAATCTTATATCTGCTTGATTTGCAAGAGTTAAATTTCCTGAAGCATCAAAACTTGCTAAAGTAGTTGATGCCGAATTTTTAATATCAATTAAGTTTCCACTTTGAGATGCAAAGCCTTTAATTGTAAGAACAGTATCTGTTAAACTTTGCGAAGTGATAACAACAGTATTTCCAGATGCTGTTGAATAAGTTAAGCCAGCAGCAGCACCTAATGAACCTGAGTTGTTATATTGTACTTGAGTATTAGAGCCTACAGGAGATAATGGGTTTGTTGGTCCTAATTCTACCCATTGTGAATTTACTCCATCACTTGTATAGAGTAACAATGCACCTGTTACAGTATTAAACCATTTATCACCTACTGCTGGTGTTAAAGGAGCAGTTGCACTTGTTGTGTAAGTTCCAACTGTAAACCAATTTAAAATTCCTGTTCCATTTGATAACATTGCTTGATGGTTTGTGCCATCAGCATTTGGAAGAGTCCATGTAACATTTGAGGAAATACTATCGGGAGCTTTAAAAGCAACATAGTTAGAACCATTTGCTGCTAGTTCACGGTATCGTATTGAAAGTGTATTTCCAGAAGAAGCTCCGTAAGGATTTAAATTTATATTTCCTTGTGAATCAACAAATAATAAATTGTCACTAGAAACATTTTTAATTTCTAATAAATTTGATGTTTGGCTTGCTATTGCTTTTATAATTAAATCAACTGTTGATAAGTCACTACTTTGTATGGTAGAGCCACCAGTATTTTTGACATACAAGGTGTTGGCTCTTGATACAGTTAAACCGTTTCCCGAATTAAAATTTGTAAACATAATTGTTTTTTCCTTTTATATTTATGTTTTTTTAACTAAAATAAGTTAAGAATATTTTTTTTTTTGGAGTAGGAAAATGTCAAAAAAGATTGTTGTCGATGAAAATCAAGAAGTGTCAACTCAAGTATCGAATCTTGGGCCAGTAAAAAGTGTTACACCTTTGGGAACACAGGTTTTAATTGAGCTTTTAACTGCTCAGGAAATGTTGGGCACTAAAGTTATAATTAATGAAATGGTTCAGCACAAGGAGTTTCACGGTATTGTTGTTGCTGTTGGATCACTTATTGATCTTAGTAAGCAAGGTTTTAAAATTGGCGACAGAGTTCTCTTAAGTGGTAATGGTACTCCTGTTCCAAATTTTGATAATTCTAATCGTGATAAAATTCTAATGGAGCCTTTTTGTATAAAAGCTGTTTTAAATGGTTAATCATTATGCAACTTTAGGTTTGGATAAAAGTGCCAGTAAGGATGATATTGTAAAAGCTTATAGAAATTTAGCTAAACAGTATCATCCTGATCGCAATATTGGTAATATTGAATCTGAACAAAAATTTAAACAAATTCAAGAAGCATATGATTTTTTGTCTGATTCTGACAAGAAAAAACAATATGATGACCCTTTTCAGAATGTAAATATTGATTTTGATATATTTAAGCAAGCAACAATTCAAAAAGGCAATGATGTTTATGTTGAAGTAATTTTAACACTAAAAGAAGCATGTTTTGGAACAACTAAAGAAGTTAATTTTTACCGTAATAAGATGTGTCAGGATTGTCAAGGAATTGGGTTTGAAAATTTAATTACATGTGATAAGTGCAATGGTTGTGGCAAAATAAAAAAAGTATTTCAACAACCTTTTGAATTTGAATTATTATGCCCATCTTGTCAAGGAAATGGCAAAATTTACAAAAATGTTTGTAAAAAATGTAGTGGCAAAAAAACATATGGTGCAGATTTAAGAAAATTAAATGTAAAAATTCCTGTAGGCATTAACGAACAAAATAATTTAATAATTGAACAAGAAGGGGATTCTTGTTCAAGTGGTGTTAGTGGTAATTTAATTGTTATTATTAAGTTTAAACAAGATGAAGAATTTAGAAAATTAAACAATGATTTAATTTGTGACAAGGTAATTCCATATTCAGTTTTTGTTTTAGGTGGATCTGTAAATGTAGAGACTATTGAAGGTGAAAAAATTGAAATTAAGATACCCGCTGGCACACAAGTTGGAACAAATTTAAGAATAAAAAATAAAGGATATTGCTTTTTAAACAAAAAAGATAATAGGGGAGATTTAATTACTAAATTAAATATTGAAATACCTAGAAAAGTAGAAGATACAACTTTATTTGAGGAACTTAGAAAAGCTGGCTTTTAGGATAATTACTCATATTTTTTATTTTGTGATATTCTTTTTGTCCTCTATCTCCTGTGAAAATTGCTTTACAAACAGATATTTGAGAAGGTGTTGGAGTCATATCGGTTGGTAATCTTTGAAATTCTATTTCCATTCTAGTTAATTTAGGAACTATCGGTAAATCTCCATGAATTCTTTTGTATTCTGGTAATGTGAAGTACAAAGTTGTTCCATCATCTAACACCACAGTAATTGGATTTGTATTATAAATAAAATCTTTTACAATTCCAATTTTTTTAACGGATGGTGTAATTGTTCCATCAGGAGGCAAAACCATATCAATATCAGGCAGAAAGTTAGTTCTTCCAGCAAAAGACATTGTGTCAGATGGGCCTGATCCAGTCCATGTACTTGGAACAAAAGAACCACCACCTATACTTTCAAAAAATTTTTTGAATTCTAATTTCATAATTTATTTACTTTTTACTAAATATAATTAGAAAATTTTTTCTTACATATAAGAGATAGGTGTATTATGCCACATGAAAACGATAATATGAGATGGGATTCAAGCAAGGAAATATTTCAGGATTATCTTAATCTATGGGATGAAGCTCTTCGCAAAGGTATTTTTGATGATCCTTCTTTGAAGCCACAAAAAGTTAAGGAAATTTCTTTTTTTGAAGGTTTCAAAAGCACAAAACCTGCTGAGAAACTTAATAAAGATCAATTTGAAGAGTGGACTAAGATTTACAAAATGAGCGTGGGGGAAGATAGGCCACCAGTTATTAATGAAGCTAAAAAAGCTCAGGAAAACAAAGATTCCGCTGCTAATTTTAAGTCTGTTAAAGATTCTAAAAAAAAAAATCTAAGGATTGAAAAGAAAGCTAAAGATTTGGCTAATAGTCCTAATCCAGTACAGCATCCATCATATGGTGCAGACGGAATAGATCCTGAAAATGGAAGAACTAGGATTACTGCTGGATTTAGTGCTGATGAAGGTCTTGAAAAATTAGAAGAACTTAAAAAAGAGATTTACAAGCTTGAAGTTAAAATGAGTGATAAAGATGGAATGAATGAAAAAAAAGGTAAAAGTATTCAGAAGCAAATTTTGAGACTTAAAGACAAAATCGAAGAAATAAGTAATTCTTTTGGTGGTAATTTTACAAATTCGCAAGAACATGACTAGTTTATAGCATGCAAATTAAAAATATTTTCTTTCCACTTCCTGTTATTGTTGACTTTTTAAATGATAACAATGAAGAGGAAAGAAAATTATTATTTCTTGATCAAAGCAAAAATACATTTTTATCAATTGATTCTTCTCTTACAGAAGAAAATTTAAATTTTATTTGTACAGAAATTAACAAGAAAATAACTCACGCAAATCAAAAAATTAAAACTTTTGAAAAAGAAAAATTAGTTCCTATAACTGATTTAAATAAAATACCAGAATTTGTTAAGAAAGTTAACGAAATGAGAGAAGGACAATTTGAAAAATTCAGAAAAGATTAATTTAAAAATTAGTAATACTTCTGGCAGTAAGATTTCAGAACAAGAATTAGCCTTAAGATCTAAAGCTATTTTTTATGTTTGGACACATTCAGATGTTGTAAACTTTATTGAAACTAATTTTGAAGATGATTCCATCAAGGATGAATTAATAAAAATTGCTAAAAAATATCCTCATTCAGCATATCCTAATTTTATAAAAAACATTCAAAAAACAGTTAATATGATTGTTCACAATAGATCAGAAGCTATTGATAAAAATTATATTAGGCCAGTTAAGAATAAAATTGCGGAAACAAATATTCAAGATATTAAACAAGAACTTTCAATTGAAGATGAAATTAACCTTGAATTAAACAATGAAAATAGTAAAAATATCAAAGAGGAACTTGAAAAAGAGTTTTAAATAATATGGACAATATGGAAAAAATATTTGCAGTTGTAGTAGTGGCTTCTGAAATAGGTGGAAGTAGTATTCTGGTTAAGATAGAAAAAGCATTTAAGTCTGTTTCAAGTGCTGAAAGTTTTTTGAAAAAAGAAAATAAAAGTTGGAGAGAGGTTATTCAAATTAATAATAATTCTATAGATTGTCTTTGCGAAAGAGGCATTCAAGAAGTAGAATTACTATAGGAGTATAAAAAATGGCAGAAAATAAAATTGCACATAATCCGCTAGAAGGTGATAAACCTGAAATATTTTTGAATGTTCATGATAACACAGATGAACAAATATCAATTATTGTTGTTCATCATGACAGACCAGAGTATTTAAATATCTGTTTGCAGTCTATAGCTGTAAATTCTAACAATAATAATTACGAATTGATTGTTGTCGATAATGCTTCAGGACAAGAAACTCAAGATTTTTTAGGGCAACTTGAAAAAGAATGTAAGGTGGTTAGGAATGAAGAAAACTATTACTTTAGTAAAGCTGCTAATATTGGTGCACAGCATGCCAATCCAAATTCTAAGTATTTGCTTTTCTTGCATAGTGATGTAGTGATTTTAAATCCAGCTTGGATTGATTTGATGATTAATGTGAGTGAAGCTGGTAATTCTGGATTAGTTGGAATTGATACAAGTTCTTATTATATGTCGGGTCAAAAAATTGATTTTATTCAAGAATATTGTGTTATGATGACAAGAGAATGTTTTAATGGCATTAATGGATTTTGTGAAGAATTGCCAATGATTGGTAATTCATTTATAATGACTATGCTTGCTCAGCAAATGAATTTTAAGCCACAAGTAATGAAAAACAATGTCTTGCATCATTATAAAATATTTGGCCTTGATATCAATGTTTTTGAGCGAATGACTGAACAAGCTATGGCTAATTTGCCTAAGATATTGCAGAGAATTCAAACAAGACAAATTTAAATTTCTTTTTTGATAAAATCTTCTAATTCTTTGTTGTCATATGTTTCAAGCTTATGCCTAACATAAATATTAGAATAAATCATACAGAAAATTTCTTCACTATTTTGTCCTAATTTTTTTTTGTATTTCTTATAAAGATTATTCCATTTTTCTTTTAATTCTTTTGATACTAATTTTTCCCAAACCATATGTGCTATTTCGTGCAACAGCGTAAATTCCCTGCCATAATTATATGGAGCAGCAACCACAATGTTTTTCTTGTGAATAAAACCTATGTGCTTTTTGTCATTTTTCAAAGTATTATTAGGTGTAAACTTTAAATTAAAACCTTTTATTAAAGCAGCATGTTCTTTGGGAATTTTTTTCAAAGTGGCTTTGACATTCTTTTCTTCTTCACTTTGAATTTTTTCAAGTAATAAATAAAAACTTTTCATAGTATTTTATTTATTACGAATCTACATAAATTATCATGAGTAAAAAACATATTAAGCAACAAGCTCCACAGCAGCAAGCAAAACAATATAAAAAAGATGGTTCTTTTCATTTGGAATTTTTAAATCCCGAACAAAAAGCAGCATATGATCTTTATTTGAAAAATGATATTACTTTTTTGCTTGGCCCTGCTGGTAGCGGAAAAACACATTTAGCTGCTGGATTTGGCATAGCAAATATTTTGACCAAAGAAAAATCAAAATTGATTTTAACTAGACCTGTTGTAGAAGCTGGTGAAAAATTAGGTTTTCTTCCTGGTACTTTTGAAGAAAAAATTGCTCCTTATTTAATTCCTTTGATGCATTGTTTTGATGATTTAGTAGGAAAAGATAGCTTAAACAGAGAACTTATAAATAAAAATTTAGAATTTTTGCCTCTTGCTTATTGTAGAGGTATTACTTTTAAAAATTGTGTTGCAATTTTAGATGAAGCTCAAAATGCTACTAAAACACAAATAAAATTGTTTTTAACTAGATTGGGCATGAATGCTAAAATAATTATTACTGGTGATCCTTTGCAAACAGATTTAGGTAATCAATCAGGATTAATGGAAGTTGTTAATGGTTTGAAAGATGTAAATGGAATAGGAATAATGAATTTTAGTGAAAAATCAATAGTAAGACATCCTTTAATACCAGAAATTTTGAGAAGAATTTAATATATAATTAAAACGATACGGAGGATTTATGTCATTAGTAGTTCCAAATGTTGCTGAACCTGTTTTGTTAAATTATATGTTGAAGACAACATCTTTCCCAAATTATGTTTTGAAATTATATTCTAACAGTTATACACCTGTTGCTGAATCTACATTGCCTAGTTTTACTGAAGCTACTTTTTCAGGATATACTGCTAGAACTTTTGGTCGAACTGATTGGGCATCTGCTACTCAAAATCCATCTGGAAAAGGTGAATCATCCGCACCTATGATTAGCTGGACTGCTGCATCTTCTGAAACTGTCTATGGTTATTATGTTCAATCTGATACTTCCGATTTATTGTGGGCAGAAATTTTTGATACAAGCAAAGCACTTCAGGCAAATGATATTTTAAATATAACTTTAAATTTTACTTTAGCATCTGCAAATTAATTTACTTTGGTAAATTGATTTCTTGCTTTTGCTGTTAATTTTTCTTAATTGATTCTAATTCAATTATTTTATCCTATTAAATATTGCATTTCCATGTGTTTATTTAGCAAATATTCAAATTAAAAAATTTGCATTTACCAGAAAAAAGATAATTGAATAAATATAAATATGCATCAATGTGATTGGTTGGCAAATGGTGAAATGCAAGTAATCCAAGGTTTTAAAAATACAGATGCAATTAAGAATGGAACCTTTTAAGACAGGGGAATATTAATGTCGAATTTAAATTACATATTTTATTTTGGTGGTGACTTTGGTCTTACTGGAGATGGCTCTTTATCTACACCATTAACTGGCAGTCTTAATAGTTCAAGTGGTTCACAAACTGTAATTTATTCTGCGGGAATTTCTGGAATTCTTTTTTATAACTTTTCCCTTACTGATGTTAATTCTGCTGGTGCTCAAGGATACATTCAGATAAATGGCAATTATTTAGGTGGTGGATTACTTTATATTCCAGGTTCTAGTTTAAGCGGTTCAATAGCAATTTCTTCTGGCGATTACATGTATATGTATTTTGATCCTGGTACTGAAACTGGTCTTTTAGCTCATTTAGATATAAATAGTTTATACATTGTAAATGTTATTAATTATAGTGCAAATGGTGGTGCAATTGCATCAGGTAATGCATTGATGTCTGTAAACATTACCAGATTTGGCACAGGTGGAATAAAAGCTAGTGGCAATTCTACAGATCAAACTAATTATAATTATTCTGGTGTAGGTGAAGTAGAAACTAATGGTGCTGCTTTAGCACTTGTTGTTGTTTTAGGAAGTGGTGGTGTAGAAGCTAGTGGGTATTCTTTAAATCGAATTAATTATAATTATTCTGGCACAGGTGGAATAGAAGCTGGTGGGGATTCTACGGATCAAACTAATTATAATCATCCTAGCATAGGTGGAGTAGAAACTGATGGTGTTGCTTTAGCACTTGTTGTTTTTTTAGGAAGTGGTGGTGTAGAAGCTAGTGGGTATTCTTTAAATCGAATTAATTATAATTATTCTGGCATAGGTGGAATAGAAATTGGTGGGGATTCTACGGATCAAACTAATTATAATTATCTTAGCATAGGTGGAGTAGAAACTGATGGTAATGTTTCGGCATTTAAAGTTATTCCTATTTCAGGAATTGGTGGTGTAGAAGTTGATGGCAATGTTTCAGCAGTTAGATTTATTATTTTTTCAGGAAGTGGTGGTGTAGTTGGCAATGGTAATTCTAATTCTTATATTGTATTTAATCTAAGTTCATCAGGTGGATTAGTAGCAAGTGGTAATTCTACTGATATTATTCTTGTAAATTCAAGCTTGAGCATTCCAATATTATTTGATTTAGGTACTTTGCCTGTTTATGCATATAGAGTTGTTAGTATTTGTTCAAAATTAGATTGTACACAGATACCTTTACAAGAAGTAGATAATTCTTGTGACAATCAAGTTATAAGTTATATTTTAGCAAGAAATCTAGGTGATGTTTGTGTTCAATTAGCATCTTATGATTTTATTTTTAGAGTTAAGGCAGTATACAAATATAGCAGAGCAATTTTTGGAAAAGATTACTTACAGGATTTAAAAAATAATCTTGTTGTTGAGGACTGCCCAGATTTTACAGATGTAACAGATGATTTTTGTACAGAAGCACAATGTTTTGATTTTTGTGTAAATAGAAATACTTTGTTTATTGCCAAAGGTTCTTTTACTGCAAGTTATTATCATCCAAATGAATCTAATGTTAATATTGTGGTTGGTGGCGGTTATTCAATACGATCAAGATTAAGTAATTATTCATATTCTGGAACAGGAACAGGAACCTTAAATGGTATTGCAAATGCTTCAGGTATCAATTTGATGCCTTTGCATATATTCACAGGAAGCGGAAATATAACTTTAAATGGAACAGCAGATGGAAATAATTATTATTTAGGAGAATATACTGTATTTGCTTCTGTATTTTTTACTGTAAGTGATTTTTCTGTAAATACAATTGATAATTTAGGGTTAAAATTAATTGGAGATGAATTAAACAACACTTCAAATATTTGTGGTTGTAAAAGACTTCTTAATTATGTTAATTTTGAGTCAAATTTATTAACTAAAATTTCTACTTTGAGTAACTTTTTATATAGGAATAAGATATCACCTGATAAAATTACTAAATTATATTTTAATCAATTGACAAAAACATTTTTTAATTCTTTAAAATTTGATGGAATTGGTTCTAATTCAGGGGAAACAGAAAGTTGGAATGTTGTGTTGGAGCTTGCATGTACAACTCAAGTAAATTTATCAGGAGAAAGTTTGTGGAAGTTTTCTTTTTTCATTCAAAGAAAAACTTACAAGAATAAAATTCAAATAAATAATTTAGAAACAATATTTTATGTTTTCATTCCTTCAAAATTAATTTATAATACTTCTTCTTTATTGGAATTTGATTTTCAAATAGATATTAAAAATTTAGTTGTATACAGAAAATTTAAAGATATAATTTTTGATTTACAACCAAGAATTATCAAGGACAATATTAAATTATTTTCTTCAGGTGATTGGTTAACTGATAGTTTTCTTGAAGTTTATGTTTTTAGTATCAATACTGCTTACGCACAAATATTTAGACCAAATAGAAATTCCAGAAAAATAAATATTTTGTCTTTGTTAGAATCACCCTAAGCAAGATATATTATAGCATGGACTTATTAAATTTAACAGTATTGATAGTTATATCAATAATATCGTGCATGTTTTTTTTGTTTTTCGCTTTTTGTTTTTATTTTCTTTATAGAATAAATAAAAAAATTAACGAAATGAACATTGACATAAGCGATGCTTTAACCAAAACAATAACTTATCTAAATAAAGAATTTAAGGCAAATTCTGATGCACATCAAGATACAGTAGATTGGCATTACAAAAGCATTGAAAAAACTTCAGAGTTTAACAATCAGTATTACAGTTTATTTTTCTCTCAATTAAACAATATTTCTGTTTCTATGAACACGCTTATGGATCTGATGGGATATAGGCCAAAATTTGATGATTCTCAAATTGAAAAACCAAAAATTAATTATGCCACCCCACCAGAACCTAAGAAAATAGAAGGGTTGAGAATTAATGATAGAGATAAATGAAGATAATTTTTTTTCTTTTTTGAAAAGATATAAAAATTGCCATCCTCTTTTTATTTTAAGAACACTAGAGAATTCAAAATCTTTAGGAAAAACATTTGATTTATTAGAAGATTTTTGTGGTAAAAGTAATTTGATTTGGGATGATGAAAAAGAATGCTGGAAAGAAATTACATTGTTGGAAAATTCCATAATGAGTTTTTGTAAAAATGTTAAATAATGCATGTGATGAATACACCAAAAGAAAAAACATAGATGTTAGAAATTGTTTTCATCCAAAAAAGAATTCTTGTTTCTTTGTAAATTGCAATAAAAGTTTAAATTGGTATTTGGTTGAAATTTATTGGAAGGCAACCTCTGCACATCCAAGTAATTTTGTAATTAATTTAAAACTATCAAAATCTAATTCCTTTAAGGAATCTTTTGGGCAAAATTTTTATTTAGAAACTTACAAAAATACTTATTGGGATAATGTTGAAAAAGAGCTAAAACTTTTATTACTTGATAAAATTGATATTAATTTTAATCACTTAATAAGTGAAAAATATCAGGCAAAGATTATTTCTTGGATTTTTTTTAATAATACCATTAAATCAGTAAATGAAAAAATAGATTGCGAACTTAAAAATATTTTCAAACACAAAAATTTAGATAATTTTTTAAAATTTAAAGAATATGAATATGAAATTGACAAGATGCTTTTATATTTGAAAAACAAGCATAAAGTAATTTATAGTTATTACGAAATATATTTTGAGCAAGAAATACTTGATTTTTATTGGTATGATTCTTATAAGTTCTTAGTTGATTTATTTCCTGAAAACAATTTGAAAGCTAAGGTATACACAACATGGCAACAATAAAAGAAAAAATAGAAGCTTATTGCGTTGAAAATGAAATAAAGGCTTTGTTTGCCGATGGTTATGATGAAGCAATAGTTGGACTTGGAGTGTGCTTCCATTCTTATAAGGTAATTTACAATAAATCAAAAGTACTTGAGATATTAGCAAGAGATATGTCACAAGAGGAAGCGATAATGTTTTTTGAGTTTAATGTTGTTGGTGCATATGTTGGTGATGAAACACCAATATTTATTGAAGATTTGAGTTATTTTATTAAAGATTTAGATTTATAAAATGGCTTGCAAATGTAAAAATTGTTGTCTCTTCACAATATATAATTGTATGAATGATAAAATAGATGAAAAATCTCAACCTGAAATCACTAAAAGAAAAGTCTACATTACTGTAGACAGGAAAGAATCAAAGTTTTACTTTTTTTATCGGTTATTAACAACAAAGATTTTTGTTGTTTTGTTTGGAATGTTTATTGGTGCAGGACTTGTTCTTAAGTTTAATCCTGAAGTAAAAATGTTAAATGCTAAAATAGATTTTTTACAAAAAGAAAATTTAAAATTAAATGAAGAAATTAATAAAAATAGAGTTATTATAAAAAATTATAGTGGAGAAATAAAAAATTCCATACAATTGCCTTGATTTATTTTTTAAATTTGATACTTTAATTTAAAGCAATTACCAATAAAGGATTTTTCAAAAAGGATTTTGTGATGCGATCAAAAGCAAAAGCTCCGATTAATAATTTTTTAGTTAAGTGTTTGGGTTGGTGTGATCAAGAATTTATGTCCAGTAATAAATTCTTGCGTTTTTGTCCTAAATGCAAAGAGAAAAAAGAAAATGTTATTAGAACAAATTCTATTTTTTACGAGAGAAAGATTCTAGATCAATAGTTATTTTGGTTATAATTAAAATAGGAGTTTTTATGAGTTCTGAAGAAGAAAGAAAGAATTTGAAGTTTTTAGCTGCTTGCGAACAGGCATCTGCTGGGATGCGAAATATTGCAACAATTGTAAGTTCATATTTTCTAGCATTAACATCTGCTGGATTGACAAGTGAAGAAGCAATACGGTTAACGATTGAATATCAAAATTTTCTTTTTTCGTTATCTAAGCTTAACGAATCCGAATAAATAAAATATGGTTTTAGCAAATAAACTTAGTTTGCCTGTTTTGGTATTGAATAAAAACTGGCAAGCTATTGGAACTACTAGTTTATTAAGGGCTATAAATCTTTTATTGTCCGAAAACAAAAATGGTCAAAGAAAAGCAGAAGTTGTTGATGAGTTTTCTATGCCTAAAACATGGGAAGCTTGGTCAGAATTAAAAGACAATATTTTTGATGAAGATAAAGTAATTCGTTCTGTATCAGGAATATATCACATTCCTGAAATTATCAAATTAAACGGCTACGATAAATTCAGAGTACACAGAGTTACATTTTCAAGAGTTAATATTTACAAAAGAGATAACTTTTCTTGTCAATATTGTGGAATTAAACCTGGCTCAGAAGAGTTGTCGATAGATCATATTGTTCCAAAATTTCTTAATGGTAAAACAAATTGGGAAAATTGTGTTTTATGTTGTGTTCCTTGTAACACTTCAAAAGCTAATAAGTTGCTTAAAGATACAAATATGAAATTGTTAAAAAAACCTTTGATACCTAAGATTACGGATATGAAACTAAAAGTTAAATATCAATCTTGGATAGCTTGGTTGAATCAAAATTATTGGAATATCGAACTTGAAAATGATATAAGTTAGCTATATTAAATTATGGACATAGAAAAAATATTTAATTCTGAGTATTTCCTTTTACAGGATTCTTTAAAAGAAATTTACTTGAATATTAAAAAAGTTGAAAAAGAAGCATCTGTAGTTTTACAGGCTTTTAAAGAAAAAAAAGAAAACTTTGTTCAAGAAGCTAAAAAATTGATTGCTGATTATGAAAACAATGCTAAGAATCAAGCAAGTAAGTAATCAATATATTCAAAAGATAGTTCTTCTGCAAATAACATTTCTTTGTTTAATGTTGTTTTAATTTTTTCACTTAGAATGCTGCTGTTTATGAAGCTTTCTTCTATTGGATGATCAATAACATTTCTTTCAATTATTGATAATTCTAGTGAATAAAAAAGTTTAAAGTATTCATTTTCAGTTAAGAGTTCCTTACATGGTTTTTTGCCACTAGGACATCCAATTTTTAGCTTTTCAGAGTCTGTGAACACCAAGTGACTATAAGCTTTATTTGCAAGATTATGGTCATGATATCTACTGTTAAATGGATGTGCCCTTAAATAAATTGGCCCATTTGTTTTTCTAATGTTTTTCATGAAGCTAAGCCAATTTTCTGGACTTTCTCCAGTATGTTCTAGAAAATCATAACATATGATAATATCAAAAGGCCCATTTCCAACTAATTCATTTTTATTATTGGTTACAATTCCTATTTGATTTGATTCTTCAATTTTAAAGGGGTTAATGTTTTTATCCAAGCTAAAACATACTACTTTGTTAGCTTTTGCCTTCATTATTTCTTTGATGAAAATATCAGCATCATCTGCAAAACATGCAATATCCATGTTTTCTATGTTTGGGATATTCATTAAAACATTTTTTACTTTTTCTTCTTTAGATTCTTTTAATTCTTCTTCACTTAAGGCATTTGGCCATAAATTACTTTTTAACATTTTTTTGAGATTGGTTAAGTCTTGTAAATCTATTAAATCTTTGCTGTCATCATTCATTTTTAAATAAAGGATTACTTCATTAAGTAGTTGAATTACTTTTTTTAATTTTTCTTCGGAGATAGCCATTGTCAGATCCTTTTTTCTTTATGGATTGGATAACAGAAAAAAACTTTGTTAATTGTTATCCTCAATTAAATTTAGTAAAAGAAGAAAAAGATTTTACGAAAATATTAGTAATTCCATGTTATCCAAATTTTTATGAAAATTTTTTAAATTTAAACTTGTCATTTAGTGAATTATTTAAACAACCAAGGCAATATTATGAAAATATAAAATATGATCTGGCAATAAAGTATAATTTGATTAAATGTGATTACCACAATCTTCAAAAGTATATGACTGACAGCAAAAATAAATTTTTTACAGAAGATGAATTCTTACTTTTGAGAAACCTATTAATTAAAAATTGTATAAATGAAGAATACGATGAAGTTGTTACTATTTCAAGTAAGGAATTAAACTTTGAACATTTAAAATTTTTAAAATTCAAAAAAATTAACAAAAAAGGTATTTATGGAAGATAATAAAACAAAGATAGCTAAAACAATAAAGCAAGGAACCATTAATTTTAATGATCCAATAGACATAATAATTCCTTATCACAATGAAATTGGTTGTTTGTCAAAATGTGTAGAAAGTATTATTAAATTTTGCAAAAACATAGAATATAATATTTTTTTGATAAATGATGGATCAGAATCAGAAAGTATTAAGTTTTTTTTTAAGCCTTATGAAAAATTTATAAAAATCATAGATCATTCTGTTCAAAAAGGGTTTGGAGCTTCAGTTAATACAGGAATAAAAGAATCTTTGGCCAATAAAAAAGTAATTCTTCATTCGGACTGTATTGTTAATAATATAGGTTGGTTAGGCAATCTTTACAAATCATTTAATGGATTTAAAAAGCAAAATGTTGGTATTGTTTGCTCGAAAACAAATAACTCAGGAACTAAGATTTTAGAATTATCAGATGTTGATTCTAAGGCAGATATTATTTTGCAAAAATCTTATATTCCTTTTTATTGTGCTATGTTTGATATAAGTTTAATTAAACAATGTGGGTTTTTAAAAGAATATCCTTATTTTGGGTACGAAGATGAAGAGTTTTGCTTTAGAATTAAAAAATTTAATTTTAAAATTGGTGTAAGTGGAGAAAGTTACATATTGCATCAAGGAAGTAAAACAATAACATCCTTCTTGGCTAAAAATCCCAAATTAAATAATGTAATTGGAAAAAATAAGGATCTTTGCAAGAAGGATATTATTGCTTTAATGTAATATTAATATTAATTAATATACATATTACAAATTGTAATAGCTGGCAAATATGCCCCTTTAAACGGATTGCAAACATTAATGTTTAATGTTGGGCATACTGGATAGAACATCCTCATGTGAACATAAGATATTACACCAGAAATTGGGTTTGAACATCTAAATCCTGTACTCATAGTTTTCTCCTTTGAAAAGATTTTACTATACTATTTATTAGGTTGATTAATTTTTTTACTTAGAGTAATAAATAATTAGTGGAAATTTTTTCTTTTGATTTTGATGGCACTCTTTGTTGTTTTGACCAACAAAATAACAGTTTAATGATAAAAAACGATGAAATGTGCAATCTTTTAAAGAAATTAAAAAAACAAGGAAAAAAAGTTATTATTACTTCTTTTCGAGATCCTATCAAAGAAAACCACACATATCAAAAAACAGCTTTAAAGCCTAGATTTTTAATACAAGATTTTTTAGAAAAATTTAATATCAATGTTGATTCTGTGGTTTTGACAAATCACATTTCAAAATTACCTTTTTTAATTAATAATTTTGTTGATGTTCATTACGATGATGATGTAGCTGTTATTGCAGAGCTAATTTCTTCAAATATAAAAGGTATTTTGGTAACTCCAAAAATAATAAAAAAATGATTAGTATATGCCCTTTTTGTGGTTTTGAATTGCAAAGATCACTAAGTGATGGATTGGTTTATTGTCACAAATGCAATCATTTGATTGAATCAAACATGAAGAACAAATTTTTATCTTTGTTTCGTTTTATAGATAAAAACCCTTGTTGTGATATGAAAAAAATAAAATTTCAAACTCAATCTGACGAGGATGAAATTTTATTTGTTTTATTTTTCAAAGAGCAAAATTATTCTTTTGAAGACTTCAGAAAAACTATTATAAAGTTTTTTGGACAATAGGCTTTTCTGTTAATTCTTGTCTTAAAATCTGATATTCATCAGATGCTTCAATGCCAATTTTAACCCTTCGTGTACTTTCAATTTTAATCAGAGTTATTTTAATTTCCTTCTTATCAGGCCCATAAATTATAATACTCTCTTCAGGTTTTCTTGATAATACTAGCATTTTAGCCTTTCCTTAAGTTATTTGATAATAAAGGGTTCTATCCAAGTATAGTATTTTAAAAATCGGTAACCAAATAAATTATTGAAAACTTTATTACATAGTGCTTGCTTTTTAAAAAGAGTGTGCTAATATGCTATGTAGACGAAACACTAAATTACTTTGTAAAACTTGTGGTAGCAAAAATTCTTGCCGTTAATATTTTTTTAACGGATTTAACCAACAAGCATATTTTTAATTTAGTTTTTCAGCAGCAATGTTGTATTTGTTGCTTTCCTGATTTTTAAAGGAGATTGGTTAATGAAAAAAGATATGACAGACCTTGAGGCTTTGAAAACTATTGCCTTAGAGAATCCTAATTATGATTCTGAGGAAATAAACAATAGGTTGTATGACCTTACAGGCCATTGTTTGGCTAAGAGTCAAATGCAAATATTGTGGAATACTGCACTAGGTGTCTTGAATCTTAAGAAGAAAAATGATTTGTCCGAAGTTGAAAATTTAACTCCTGAAAGTGAGGAAACTATGATTGTAGAAAATAATGTAACAGATACTACCAATGAGCTTAAAGTTAATTTATCAGATGCATTGCGTAAGATATTAGGCAAAAAAGATGGTTTTTCTTTATCGATTGCTGAAATAAAAGAAAAGTGTTTTTCTCAAACAGGCAGAACACCTTCAAACCCTTTAATTTTTCAAATTAAAGCCAAAATGAAGCAAGGTGTAGAAATTTCTAAAACTGTTAGCAATGTGGTTGCTGTTAGAAATAAAAATAAGCCTCAAAAACCTTTGCCAAGTAAAAACATAATTGAGCTTACTAATACTTTGAAAAAAGTTAAAGTTTTAGTAGAAGAGTTTAATGGCAAACAAAACTTAATTGATTTTCTTGCTGCTCTCTAAAAATTAACTTTTTAAACTTAAACCTACCTTGTTTTTTACAAGGTAGGTTTTTTTGTTGCATTTTTTAAAATTAGTTGTTAAAAATAAATTATTAACAATTAAAAGGAAGAAAATGAACAAGAAAAATATTAAGAATAAATGTTGCGATTTTTGCCAAGAGCTTGAAAGTAAGGTTGGCCCTTTAATTGAGGGTTTAAATAAAGAAAGCCAACAAGATAAAAAAACTTATATTTGCACTCGCTGTATTGATGTTTGTTATAAAATAATTTTTGATTCTAAAAAACAAGAAAATTCAGATGTTGAATCTGATGATTATAATTTAACACCAAGATTAATAGTTGAAAAATTAAATAAATTTGTTATTGGCCAAAATAATACAAAGAAAAACTTGGCAATTGCTGTTCATAGTCATTTCAAAAGAATAAGTAATAGCAATGTTAAAGAATATAAAAATGTAAAGCTAGAAAAATCAAATGTTTTGTTGATTGGCCCAACTGGTACAGGAAAAACTTTACTAGTTAAAACTTTGGCAGAATTATTAGATGTTCCATTTATAGTTGCTGATGCAACCTCAGTAACTGAAGCTGGCTATGTAGGCGAAGATGTCGAATCAATTTTGTCTAGGCTTTTGATTGCTTGTAAATTTGATGTTTCAAAAGCACAAAAAGGCATAGTTTTCATAGATGAAATAGATAAAATTGCGAAAACAACATCTAATAGAAGTATCTCAAGAGATGTTTCAGGAGAAGGTGTTCAGCAAAGTTTATTGAAGATAATAGAAGGATCGTTATGTAATGTTCCACCTCAAGGTGGAAGAAAACATCCTCAACAAGATTTTATTTCTCTTGATACAGAAAATATTTTATTTATTTGTGGTGGAGCTTTTGTTGGATTAGACGAAATAGTTCGTAAGAGAATTGGGAAACAAAGTATAGGTTTTCTCAACGCAAGTTTTAAAGAAGATTTTGAATTATGTGAAAATGAGATTGTTCCAGAAGATTTAATAGAATTTGGCATGATACCAGAATTTGTAGGAAGATTACCTGTAGTTTCATGTTTAAAAAATTTATCTTTAAGTGATTTAGAAAAAATATTATTTGAGCCTAAAAATTCTTTGGTTCAGCAATTCAAGAAAATATTTAAGATAGATGGAGTTGATTTAAGTTTCACAAAAGATGCTATTAAAGAAATTGCAAAAATTGCTTTTGATTTAGGTGTTGGTGCTAGAGGATTAAGAAGAATTGTTGAGAAGATTTTAGCGGATTATATTTATTGTATAGATGATTACAAAGGTAAAAAAATTGAAATAACTAATGAAATAATATATTTAAATTTCAATAGAAAGATAGCACTTTAATGATTTATTGTTCGGTTATTAACGAGGTATTTACAAAAGATAATAATGCATTGTTGTTTTCTAATAATGTTGATTTAGATGGTGTTGAAAAATTAAGCAATTCAATTTTTCCAATTGAATTAGATTTTTTATTTTCTTTGCAAAAAAAAATAAAAAATGATGAGTTTTATTTTTTAGATTTAAACAATGGGGAAAATTTTCAAATTTTTATTGACATTAAAGATGAAAACCCCAAAGGGGATATGTGGTTTTTAAATTATTTTGAAATTAATGCTGCTAGAGTTTTTTGCAATCTTAAAGATAGATCTAATTTTTTTAATAAATTTGGTTTTTTAAAAGAAGGTAGTTTTCCTTTTATCATAAAAGGATCACTTTTAAAAGAAATCATTAACTATATTAAAGTGTTATTTGCCTATGGTGTTTTCTATTACAAGATAGAATCTTATTTTTTAGTTTTAGAGAAAATTATACATGTTTGAATATTTTGCTTTAATATTAATAATCATTCTTATTTTGATGGTTTATTATTTGTTCAATAAACTAGAAAAAATAAAAATAAAGCAATATGTTTTAAACAAAGATATTATTTCATCTGACTTTTTAGAATTTTCCAGCACTAATGATTTAGTAAAAGAATTAGAAAAAAGAAAGCACCCACCTCTGCTTATTATTTGGTTAGATTATGAAAATGAAGAAAATAAAGTTAATTACTTTGTTTTTAAAAAAAATCTAAGTAATAGTTTTGTTATTAATGTATTGAAAAAAATTATTAAAGATGTGAAAAATTCAATCTAGATTTAAAATTAATGTTGACATAATTTAACATATACATTTTAATATAAAATAATGGAGATTAATTATGGATTATAGTTTTGAAAAAATTATAGATGACATTCAAAAAGATAGCTTTAAAATTTTTGTTGTTCCTGAGTTTAAATCACCTAAAAAAATAAAAAATGTAATCTTGAAAGAGATGCCAGAACATGAAGATTATTTAGAACAAAAAAATAAATTGAGAACAAGAAATTTAAATCTAAAAAATACAAACCCAAAAAATGTTTCAAATTTTCATTCAGAAGAACCTCTTTTAACAAAAGAGCAAGAAGTACATTTGTTTAGAAAAATGCATTATTATAAATATTCATGCATGAATATTTATACAAAAATTAAATCTAAGCCTAGTGTATATCTCAAAAATAAAATTATAAATTTATTTTCAAATTTTCAAGAAATAAGACATTTGCTTCATGTGTCTAATGTTAAATTGGTAAGTCATAGTTTGAAAAAAAGAATACATTTTTATGGGCCTAATTATTTAGGTGATTTGTTTTCTGATGCATTTTTAAACATATTGCAAGCTGTAGATCATTTTGACTATCGAAGAAATATAAAATTTTCAACATTTGCTTGTTGGTGTTTGTTAAATAATTCTCTTAGAGATCATCAAAAAAATAAAAAATTTGAAATAAACAATGTTTCAAATTGTGAAAGAAAAGTTTTTGAAAAAACAGATGAAAGAAGTTCTGGTGTTTTTTCTCAAGTTGAAAACAAGGAAAGTGGGTGGCAAGATTGGTTCAAAATTAAAAATTATTTTTTAGAATCAAATAAAATCAGGGAAATAGAAATTATAGAGAAGGCATTTGGATTAGGTGGAAATGAAAAGAAAACAATTGATGAAATTGCAATTGATCTTAATTTAACTAAAGAGAGAATTAGACAACTTAGGGAAAAAACTTTAACAGACATTAAGAATTTTGTTAAAACAGGAAAAATAAAGATTGATGGTCTGTAAACATAGGATTGTTCGTTACAATGCATAATAGAAAAATTATTGATGGTAAATTTATAAAGATATATCAATTAAATGATTTTTTTTACCATGTATCATTAATGTTGTTGGAAAAATTTGATAATGAGAAATATGATAAAACATTATTTTTACTAGGTGTTTATTGTTTTGATTCAATTAAAGATATAAAAGTTAATTACAATGGTTTTAAAATAGTTGTATATCAATTGGAACAGTTAATGGCTGGTGGAAATTGGCATAATGTTAATTCAATAATGGAAAATATTAAGGATGCAGATGAAATATGGGATTATGACCCATTGAACATTGCGTATTTAAATGAAAATCAAATAAAGACAAATAGATTTCTACCTCTTTTGCACACAAATTCATTAAAGAAAATAGAAGAAAATAAAAATCCATATTTTGATGTTCTTTTTTATGGACTTATAAATGACAGAAGATATAGAATTTTAAAGAAAATACAATCTGATTTATACAACCAAATAAAAATAAATTGGGTTTTTGGATGTGTTGATATGGATAAATCAATTTTTGAAACAAAAATAATTTTAAACATTCATGCTTTTGAACCTTATCATAGGCAAGAACAAGTTAGAATGTTTTATCCTTTGATTAATGGAAAAACTATTGTTAGTGAAGCAAGCCAAGTTAACAATATGGAAGGATGCATAATTGAGTGTCCTGTAGATGATATATCTAGAACATTATTAACTGTTGCGAATACAACCATATGGAAAGATTTTGGTCATATGGCTTCAAAAGAATTTGAAGCTAAAACTAAAAGAATATTAGATGAACAATGAATGAAAAATTTAAAAAAGATGTTGCTTTAATTTTCACAATTGTATTTTTTATGTTTTCTATAATTGTGGCATTAGCTTTTTTTACAAGCTATTCTATAGAAGGTGCATCTACTTTTGCATCTGGAATTGTTTTTGGTTTTTTAATAAGTCAATTTTTATTTTTGTTTTTTAATAAAAAAAATAAAAGAAAAAAAATTACAAAAAGAAAATATGATAATTATTGGTGGAATAATGGGCAACCACCTAATCAAATTTAGTCATTGCAATTACACTTGCAATTTTCACAAGTACAATTTTTACAATCACATTTTTTGCAATTATTATCCTTCATGCAAGATTTACATTTGCACTTGCATTTATTAGTCTTTTTTTCTTCGTTTAAAATCCAATTTTTAAAAGTAATCATTGCAGCCTTTATAATTTTTTAAAAAAAACAATTGACATTTTTTGTTATTGCTTTATAATGAAAGCATTCTTTATTATATAGGAGGCAAAATGGTAAAATTATTTTTAATTTGTTCTTTAGCAGCTTCAATAATTTATCTTCCATATCTGCAAGCAGGGTGAGGCACAAAACCATGTCCACTCCCAGTTGGGCCTAATGTGGTCGTGCCTAATCCTGTTCTTTTTAAAAATAATGTTCAAAGACAAAATTCTTTAAACGCTGCCAATAATAATCAAAATAACAATCTTGCAGATTGGAATTTTATGATTGCTCAGTATCGTATTTTTTGCTCTCAAGCTAAAGATTCTGAAATAGAAGATGCTTTGTCATCTTCTGATTTTAGAGTTAGATTTGCTGCTGTTTTAGTTGCTGGCGAGAAAAACCTTGAAATTGGTAATAAAATTTTTGATTTGCTTGCTGATGATAATAAATTTATTCAACAAGCAGCTAGACGATCTTTAAGTGTGAAAAGTTATTTTCTTATTAAAGAAATTAAAGAAGTTAATTTTACAACTGAACAGAAAAATAAAATTAAGCCTGTTGTTAATGTGAATAATTTGAAAATTGGATTGGATTATGTAGATTTTGGCCCTATGTTACATGATTCTATTGATCTTTCTAATCATTCTGCTTTTAGATGGAGATCATGGTTTTCAATTCGTGAAAATGAATTACGAGATTTAAAAAAGATACTTAAAGATAATAATTGATTGATCTTATGTATAATACCTATTTTTCATATATTTTTTTAAAAATAACATTGACAACACTTTTAAAAATGTTATAATTATTTCAGTTGGCAAGATGCCAGTTAATTGTCATAGGGGCAGTTAACATTTTTAATCTGGAGGTTAGAATGAAGAAGTTTTTTGTTTTTGCTGTAGCTACTGCTTTTGCAGGAGTTTTTGTTTCAGATAGTTTTGCTTTAGGTTGTGGCAACAGTAGTGGGCTTCGTGGGAAAATTAGGAGCAAATCTAATTGTGCTTCTAGTTGTTCTTCCAAACCTGTTGCTGCCCCTGCTGCTCCTGCTAAAGTTGAAACCAAGAAGGTGGAGATCAAGGTTGAATCTTCTTGTGCTAATGGCAAATGTAATTTGAATTCTATTCGTGGCAAAATTAGAATTCGTTAATTTGGTTTAAAAATAAAGAAGGAAAGTGTAAAAGCTTTCCTTCTTTATTTATTTGAGATGCTTGATTTTGTAAATTGTACTGTAAAATAAAGCGACAATTTCATCTACAATGTTGTGAAGATGAGTATCATTTTCAGAAAAAGCTTTGTGTCCAATTATTACTAATTTAACTGATTCTTCTAAATAATTTAAAACTTCATCTTTTGAAACATTAATGTTTTGTATTTCGTATTTTTGAACAATTCCATATTGACCCTGAAATGTTTCAATTAAAGAATCTGCAAGATCAAGAAGCTTATTGTAAAAACTATTTAAAGCTTTATGAATTGCGTAACTATCAGTTTGAAGATGCATTTGATGGGAAACTTGACGAACTTCAAAAAGCTTTGCAAATAAGCTTTCTACTTCTTTAGCATTTCTGTAATTATTTAGAGAAATCATTTTTACCTCTTGATTTTTAGTTATTGTTTAGTTATTATAGTGTTTGAATACATTTATCAAAAGGAATTAATTATGTTAGCATGTTTGTTGTTTGTTGCTTTTCATCAAGATGTTGAAGTTTTTAAACCAAAAGAAATAAGCTTGCCTTTTGTTCAAGCTGAAGTTCTAAATTCTGCTAATAATTTGTTTAAGAAAGAATGCATTGATACTTGGGTTAAAAACTTAGGAAACATGCCAGTTTATCTTGTTAATGGTGATAAGGAAGAATTGGTTGGAAAAGCTGTGTGTGCTTACTGGAATGGAACTTGGGCAGTTGCAAAAATTGAATTGAACAAACCTGTTCCAAATAATTATGTGTGCAGACCACATTCTAAACCAATAAAAGTTGAGGTTAGTGAAGGTTGTTATTTCCATATCCACAAGGCAGATTTAATTAGATTGTTAATAGTCAACCCAATTCATGCATCTAAGTATCCTGAGAAAAATTCGGTTGATCAGAATATTTTAAAAATTCCATAATTGATTTTAATTTTACCTTTAATTCATCGTTTTCAAAACAGTTAAAATCTATTTCTTTTATTTCACATTTAATTCTAGAATTACGATGAATCGGCAATTCTTTTGGAAATCTCTTTTTAAAAAACTTCTCAATTATTTTTTTATTATTTTTCATATCTTCAATTTTTATTAAAAGATAAGATCTTTTGTCTTTTTGTTCAAATAATTTTTCATTGCATGAAATGTAATATTGTCCTGCTCTGTCATACGGATTTGAATAAAGTAATAATTCAGGATAGTTTTTATAAAGGAATCTTTCGTATTGTTCAATGTAAATATCATCATAGTCTTTTGGATTTTTAAAATAATTAAAATTTTCAACAAAAGATCTAATTACTTTAAAAGGATGTCTTACAACATGCAATAAAGGAATTCCTTTTAAATAATTTTCATTTAAATAAGGAACTAAAAAATAACTTGATTCTGCAATTGTTTTTGTAACATCTACAAATTTATTTTCGTAATCTTCGCTCAAAAAACTAGTTTCAGAACATAAACTATTTCTTCTCTTTAATGGATCAATTAATCTTTCAAAACATATTTTTTTATCTTGTATGTTAAATATGTGTTCGTGTCCGCAAGGTATACCCATGTTTGTCAACAATTGTGCAAAAAAAACTGTGCCACATCTACCTGTGCCAGCAACTAAATATTCTAGCTTTTTATAATTCCTTGTGTTAATTGTCAACATTTTTATGGGGTTGCTTGTGTTACTGGCTTTCTTGCTGGATTAGTAAATATTCCTATTAACTGTGTTACAATTCCTGCCTTATTTACATTTGTCATTCGCATATTAGTTGCTTGTGCTAATCTTGCATATATTTTTTTATTCATATCGGCAAAATCAGATCCATCTAAAGACTGTAGAAATTCTTTATATGATTCTATAAATTTCATTTTCATCTTATCTGGTATTTGCAAGTTTGCACTTCCTGGTAAAACTCCTAACCATTGAAATTTGGTAAGTAGTTCGTTAGCATAATATTCAGCTTCTGTTTTACTTATTGTTTTTTTATTTTTTCTAGCAACTGGAGTTCCAGTTTTTTTTGCTATATTGTCTATTACTTGATATAGTTTAGCATTATCTCCAGTTGCTTTTGCTATTTCTTTAGAAATAAACTTTTTAGCATTTTGTAACTCTTGAGGGTTTGCTTTTTCAAAATAATCTTTTACAGCTTTGGAAAACAATTCTATATTTTCTTTTGATATTGGATCAGTTGCTGCTGGAGGACTATTGCTTGTAAATAGTGCTATCATATCATTAACATATTGTTGAATAAGTTTATAGTTCACATTTTTATTAGAGGCAGAAGCAGCATCACTTCTCATTCCTGTTGCAGCAGTTGTAGATAAATTATTAACTTTAGTTTGAAAATCAGTATATGGCTGTTTTAAATCATTCAAAGCACGAAGAGCATCTGATGCTATTTGGTCATTGGACAAGTTATAGGTTTTTATTAGGTTTTCAACATCATTAGAAGTTTTATTCATCGAGGTTAGAATAGGTGTAATTTGTTTTAATATTTTGTTTAATTTAAACTTGTAAAGTTTGTCTGCTGTCCATTGTACAGCACCCTGTGCTTTGTTGGCAAGCCAATCCATTGGGCCTTCATTTAAATAATTTTTATTATTAAAAATTGAACTTACATTTTCGATATCTTTTCTAGTAACATTATTTATTTTACAATAACTAACAAATTTCTCAAGTAAGATTTTTGTTTTTATTTCTTTGAAATTCATGTTGACACCTTAATTAATTTTCTTTATTGTATTTATTTAGCTTTTGAAATATTTTAAAGGTAAACTATGTTTGAACTTAAATATTCTTTTGGGTATGATAAAGTTTCTCTTATTCCAAGAGTAAAATCAAGCTTAGAAAGCAGAGATAATGTTGATATTGGTGTAAATTTTGGCAACACTAAGCTTTCAAGCCCTTTAATTGCCTCTCCAATGCCAGATGTGTGTGAAAGTGACATGGCGATAGCTTTGTGGAATTTAGGGGCATTTGGTATAATTCATAGGTTTATGTCTAGTCAAGAGCAAATCAAGCATTATTTGAAGGTTTATGAAAATTACGCAAAAGCTGGTGCTGCTATAGGCATTAATGGGGATTGGCAAGAAAGATATGATTCTTTGTTTGATGCAGGGTGCAGGGTTTTTTGTATTGATGTTGCAAATGGCTTCAGTTCAAACATTAAAAATGTAATTGATTATTTGAAAAAAGACGATGTTTATATCATTGCTGGTAATGTAGCATCAAAAGAAGGATATCAGTATTTGGATGATTTAGGAGTAAATGCTATAAGGTGTGGCATTGCTTCAGGTGGAGTTTGTTCTACTAAAACAGAAACTGGTATTTTATCACCTATGGCTTCTATGATATTAGAAATAGCAGAATTTAAGTATGCAAGCAATTCATCTGCATTTATTATTGCTGATGGCGGTGTTAAACAACCAGCAGATATGTGCAAAGCATTGGGATTAGGTGCAGATATTGTGATGGCGGGTAGTATATTTGCTGGAACTGATGAATCTCCTGGTAATGTAATTAAAGATAATTTAGGTAAAATGCATAAATTGTTTAGGGGAGCAGCTTCTTTTTCAACACAGAAATATTTAAGTGGTAAAAAACCAACATATGTTGAAGGGATAGAAACTTTTGTAGATTATGCAGGGGCTGTTAAAAATGTATTAGACAGATATAATAGGGGATTGAAATCTTCTATGAGTTATTTCAATGCATCTAATTTAAAAGAATATAGGGAAAATATTAGCTGGACTATAAATGTTTAGAGTAACTTTTTCAAGAAATGTATTAATTAAAAAATGCAAAAAGTATTAGTGACAGGTGGTTCTGGATTTGTAGGTTGGAATCTTTGCAATAGATTATTACAAAGTGGATTAGATGTTTACGCAACTAATAATGGTTGTGGAAATGTATTGCCAGAAAATGTTAAAAAAATAAACAAGAACTATTCTGGTTTAAATTTAGATAATTATTCCTTCAATTGTGTTTTTCATACTTCTGCAATTAATGATACACAATCAAATGATTTGAAAGGGTTCAATGAAGTAAATGTAAAGGATACTGCTTACATTTTTGAAAAATGTTATAAAAATGGTTGTCGCAAATTCATATATTCTAGCAGTACTGCTGTTTATGGTCATAGTAATCCTCCTTATATTGAAGATGAAACAAAATTAGACCCTTTGACTTTTTATGCATTAAGTAAGACAAACATGGAGTTTTATGCAGATACTTTTAAAAATGAAAAAAAAGATGCACTTGTTGTTGGGCTAAGGTATTGTAATGTTTATGGTTTTGGTGAATTTCATAAAGGCAAAAGAGCAAGTATGATTCATCAGTTTATAATTAATAAAATTTTCAACAAACAAACAAAAATATTTAAAGATGGTGAACAAAAAAGAGAATGGGTTTTTGTGGATGATGTTGTTGAGGCTAATGTTTTGGCAAGTAATTCTTCTGAAAGTACTATTTACAATGTTGGATCTGGTGAATGTGTTTCATTTAATTATTTAGTTGATTTGATTGGACTTAGCAATAACATACGATATGTTGAATGTCCTTTCAAAGGTACATTTCAAAATTTTACCAGTTCTTCTATTGATAAAATTGTTTACAAATTAGGATATAAGCCTAAAAATAGTTTAAGTTTTAATGTTTTTGAATTGGAAAAAAAATTAAGAAGTTATTTTTATGTTTGACATTTACATAATAGATTGCAAAAGACATTTTTTTCAAAATGCAATAAAGCTTAAAAAATTGTTTAGCCAATATTTTCAATCTACTTATTTGCTATCAGCAGTTGGAATAGATGATAATGATAAAAATATAATCAATATTGAGAACTATGAATTTGTAAATGCGTTTAATCAAGTTTTGCGTATGGTTGATAAAAAGTTTTCAATTTTTGTAGATAGTTCTTTGGATATTAATAATATGGATTCAATCTTGGAAAGATTGAATTTTTTCAAAAATAATTTCTATGATACCTGTGGATCATATGGGTTTAATGTTGAAGGTCTTCGTGTAAAGAAAAGTTACAGAAGAGAAGTTTTTCCAAAATTATATCAAGCAAATAATCATAGTTTAGATTTTTTCATGATAGAAAAAAGTATTTTGTTGGATATTGGACTGCTTACTTGTATTCCTTTTTACCAAGGAGAAGGACTTGAGTATTTTATTTCTTGGATGAATTACAAAAATAAAAAAATTACATTGTTGGATGAAAATTTGCTTTTTAAAAGGTTGTTTCGTTTGCCTAAAAAATCAAAAATAGAAATTTGTCAAAAAAGCATGTGGATGTTTGAAAATATAAATAATGTTTATGATTTGGAAAAAAAAGGATTTATTACTTTTTTTAACCAAAATATTTAAACTTTTTTAATTAATTCTTGTGCTGCTTTGGTGTAATCATATTTCCAATATGGATTTAAGTAAATATCACCAGTTTCATATTCTTTTTTGTTTTTGTATTCATTTTCAGTTATAGATTGTATAGTTTCTGTATCAGTTGGGTAAACTTGAGATAAATGTTTTCTGTTTGTGTGCCATCGATAAATATAAAATAAATCTTCATCTGGCAAATCTAATGATGAGAATTCATATTTTCCTCTTAATTTACTGATCAAATGCCAATCTAAACTTGTTTCATTTAATTCAGGGTAACAACCAACATCATTAAATTTTTGTTTTTCCAATGCTAAGTTGCAATGAAATAAATTTTTTGCTATGGTTAATTTGTTGTTAGCATCTTCACAAAATGCTTTCTCGGTATGAAACAATCCATTTTTCATATTTTTCATTGTAACTTCCATTTTCCAAGGCAAATAAATATCATCATCATCCCAAGGCATGATAATTTCACCTTTGCAAAAATCAACACACATATTGAATTTAATTCCAAAATTAAGTATTCTGTTTTTAATGTTAAATATTTTAACTTGAGGATGTTCAAAAATTAAAGTCTGTTCAATGCAATCGTTAACAATTATAAGTTCTTTGTTTTCATAGGTTTGATTTAAAAAACTATAAATAGCTTCTTCTATGATTCTGGGTCTTCCATAAGTAGGACAATAACAACTTATTTTTTCATTCATTGAATGCTCCAATTCCAGCAAATTTAATTATTTTTCCATGTTTATCATATCCAAATCCTGCCTTTAAAAAACCAGAATTTGTTTTATTCCAATCAACTTCATATTTATGATCTTCTATGAATTTTTCAGCACACATGATTTCCGAATGAGATATTTTTTTGTTTTTAGCAATTTCAATTGCTCTTATTACATTAACTTTTTCATTGATATAAGATTTTTTTATCCAACTTTCAAAAATTTTATCTATTTTCTTATTGTTATTCACAAAACACCTCTTTTTTATTCTGCCTGTTGTAAAATTTCATTTAAGGGCAAAATCTTTAATTTATTTATAGTAGTTTAAAATAAAAAATCTGATACAATAAACCCTACTTATTTTTTTAGGACTTTAAAATGAAATGGCATAAAAGATTTTTAGAGCTTGCCCAACACATGTCTTCGTTTAGTAAAGATCCTAGTACTAAAGTTGGTGCTGTAATTTTTGATGACAGCAACAGGATTATATCTATGGGATATAATGGTTTACCTCAGAAAGTTGTTGATTGCGAAGAAAGATATTTAAATAGGGATTTAAAATACAAAACAATTATTCATGCAGAAATGAATGCTATTCTATTTGCCAGAAAAGATATTACAGGTTGTTCCATAGCTACTTGGCCTTTTTTGAGTTGTTCTAATTGTACTAGTGCAATAATACAATCGGGAATAAAAAGAATTATTGCCCCATCTTTGCCAGAAGAATTAAAGGCAAGATGGGAAAAATCTTGTGATTTGTCTATTGGCCTTTATCAAGAGGCACAAGTAGAAGTGATTTTATTTTGATTTTATTGTTATAATATGATTTTTTGTTCTTCTTATTTTATTTTGATTCTACTATTATAAATAAAATATGATTTTTTCTTCTTCTAATTCTGATTTTACTTTTTGCATTGGCATGACAATGTTTAATCGTTCTGAATATTTAAGAAAAACCTTAGATTCTTTGAGTAAAGTTAATTATTTTAAAAACACAAAATTTTTTCTTGTAGATGATTGTAGTACAGATGAACAAGTTGGTATTTTAGCAAGCAATTTTATAAGATATATGTCACCTACTTTGCAATGTTTTTATTTAAAAAACAGCATGAATGTTGGTTCAAAAGAAAACTATTTAAATTTAATAAAACAAATGAAACAAGTTGATGCAGACTTTTATATAATTATAGATTCTGATTGTATTTTTAATTCTAATTGGTTATGCCAAATACAGAAGATTATTTCTTTGCAACCTGATAAAAATACATGTGTTTACACAAGCTGGTATGTTCCTCAAAATATAAAAGCACATTATTCTAATATTTTGGAAAGTCATGATAATTACAATGTTACTATGACTGTTAATGGAACAGGCATGGTATTACCAAAATGTTTGCTAAAATATTTTGAAGCGGAAGAATTAAATTTTGATATTTACAATAAAAGACATTTTGATGGATATGTTAGTTTTTATTTAAAAGAAAAACTTGGCTTGAGATTTATAGGGCCAAAAGTTAGTTATATGGATCACTTTGGAATTATTGGTGTTAATAGCTCAACTGAAGAATATTGTGAGAGAGCAACTGATTTTATTGGAGAAAATTAAATGTCTGATCATGTAGAAAAAACACAAATATATTCAACTTGGGGAGATAAGTTATTACAACATACTGATGTTTTGCATGATCTTCAGGTCAATAAAAAAGTAAAGCCAATTACAATCCAATTAGCTCCAATAGAAATGTGTGATAGTGATTGTCCATTTTGTTCTGTTGCTGCCAGACCAATTAAAAGTAAAATACCTTTTTCAAAAATAAAGAAAATACTTGTTGATTTTAAAGAGTTAGGTGCTAAAAGTGTTGAACTAACAGGTGGTGGTAATCCTCTCCTTTACAGAGATGAAGAAAATGGCATAAAATATAACATAAGTGATGTTATTAATTTTGCAGCTAGTTTAAATTACAACATAGGAATTATTTCTAATTCCCACAAAATTGAAAACTATTTAACACCAGATACTTTTGATAAAATTAACTGGCTTAGAATAAGTTTAATTAAATTAGATGAGGGAGTTAATCCAGAACAATATGATTTTGGAAATTTCCCAAAAAGCAAAATAGGATTTAGTTATATTATTTATGAATCAACTAATGATAAGCCAGATTTACTATCAAGAACTAAAAAGCCATACAAAGGAACTACTATAGATTCTATTAAAAAGATGGCAAGATTAGTAGAACTGCATCCCGAAATTAAGTTTGTTAGGATAGCTGGTAATTGTTTAATCAAAGGTAATAATCAAGAAATTAAAGATAAGTGGAAAGATGTAATTACTGAGGTAGATAATTTAGATAAGTTTTTCATAAAAGATATTGGAATGGATGATGGCCCATATCAGCATGGTTGTTATGTTGGTGCTGTTAGGCCTTATATTGCTCCAAATCCACATTCTGGTGGTGATTATCAAGTCTATATCTGCACATCACATGTTTTAAATAAAAGAACTTATGATTTAGATTATTCTCTTGGATCAGTAGATAAAATTCCTGAAATATGGGATAAAATGTCTAATAATTTAAAAATAAATTTGCCACTCTATGAAGTAAAAGGAAATCAAGGTAAAGATTGGTGCAATACTTGTAATTATTGTTATTATAAATTTAACAACAAATTACTGCATACAGTTGTAAATGAAATGCCTGATAAAAATTTTCCATGAACAAATTTGATAAAAAATATTATACAACTTTAAATTATGTTAATTATTTAAGCAGAAGTGAAAAATACGATAAACTTTGTGAAGAGATAATAGAATTTTTAAATTGTTTTAATTTATTAAAAAAAGAATCAAGAATATTAGATTACGGATGTGCAGTAGGATTTTTACTAGATGCTTTTTATAAAAGAAATTATAAAAAAACTTTTGCTTACGACATTTCTGAATTTGCTATTTCTAAATTAAAAAAAAAGCATGTCCTTATTGATGTAAGTAAAAAACAATTATTTGATTTTTGTTTTATGTTAGATGTTTTAGAACATATTGATGATAAAAACATAAAAAGTATATTCTCAAACATAGAATCTAATGTTTTAATTGTAAGAATACCTTGTTCTACAAATGATAAAGACTTTCATTTGGAAATTTCTAAAAAAGATAAAACGCATATTAATTGTAAAACTAAAAAAAATTGGATTAAATTTTTAAATAAATTAGGTTATTCTTTGATTGGAACATTAAATTTAAAACAAATATATGACTCTGATGGTGTTTTCTGTGGATTGTTTTTTAAAAATAGCTTTATCAAAAGTAAATAAGTATATTTAACTGAGGTAAAATTATGCCATTTATTGTAGGATGTTCAAAAGGAAAGCACAAAGATTATCAAGTATGGGGATCAGAATCCAATTGCATGAAAAAAATGAAAAAATGCTCTTCTTTTAAAGAATGGATAAATGAATTTGAAATTGTTTTTAATGAAAGTCTTTACGACAGAATAAATGATTTAGATTATCTTTTAGAATTGCCACAATTAGAAAATGAACCTGTAACAAAAGAATTGATTAAAAAATTATTTAAGCTTCATTTAACAACACTTAAAAAATCAAATACAGTAGAAGATGTAAAAGAAAAAATGAATGCTAGGACTGCCTATGCTGACATGGTAAAAAAACTTCCACATGACATTAAGGCTCCTTTTTTAAATTTAGTTAAAGATGGTAATTTAGGCAACTTTATGGATTCACTTTCGGAAAGATAAAATATACTTGACTTTTTGTTAACTATGTTGTATACTCTTGATAGATTTTACCTAACAGGAGGAATATATGCGTAAGATAGTCTTTAGTTGTTTTTTGTTCTTTGCGGTCAATAGCTTTGCTGACACATTCTTAGGAAAAGAAGAAAGCAAAGAAATTTCAAACTTAATACCTTCTATATCTGATAAAGATTTAGAATCGTATCTTAAAAGCTCTAGTGTTCTATACTATAATGACGAGACAATGCCAAAAGCATATCAAGATTTTGAAGGTGCTTTGCGTGGTGTTCATAGCCCAAGGTATAACATATCAGCAAATTACAGCGAGCCATTTGGAAATGGAAATGTTGAGTTTCCTTGGGGAACTCCAGGTGGCCTACATAGAGTTGAAAAAATTCAAGGTGTGAAATTTATAAAATTGCCAAAGGCTGAAAAAATAAAGTTTGTTCCGTATACTGATGGAAGTTATGAATGGCAATTTCCTGATCAAACTATTATTGGGGAAATACTTTTTCAGGAAATAAATGATAGAGTTGTTGTTTACGAAATCAGAACTAGAAAGAAAAATGAAGGTAAGTGGAGAGGTAATGTTTTTAGACCTTATCCTAATGCCGAAGAGTTAATGAAAACTATTGAAGTTAAATTTCCAAATTACAAAAAAGATAAAGAATTAAATAATTTGATGATTCATTTAAAAGATGATTCTAAGTTAGAAACTTTGAAACTTGAAAATAATCAGACACCACAAGTTTTTTCTTCAAAAGCAGATATAGATTATCTACCAGAAATAAGTGTAGAAAAAGTATTGATTCTTTTAACCAGCAAAGATTTCAAATCTGCATCAGGAATTAGTTGGAAAAATACAATTAATCCAGCATCTGCTCCATCCACAAAAGCAAAAATACATATTGTGCCTCAAAATTATGATGGTGGATTTATAACAGTAGATTCTAATTCATGTATGAAATGTCATGAAACTACCAACCAGCATGTGAATAATTTTGATGCAGCTAGAGATTGGTATGGCAGAATCCGTGGCAATGATGGTATTTTTAGCTTTCATATTTTTAGCAAAGAATCAATTAGTTCATCAGGAACTCCTAGAAAAACTAGTGTTAATTCTGAATTAATAGATCTTGGATTGCTAGAAAGAAAATAAATCTGTGTTAGAAGATGATATTGAATAGTTGACACCAACTTTCACATTGATTTCTGGTATGCCAACATGATTGCAGATATTGTACTTTTTGCAAGTTCTTGCATCTAAGTACAAATCTGCATGATTGTTTTTGTGTACCAAATCACTAAAAAAGTTTTTATTACTTGATATGTTTTCAGAAGCAAGTTGTAATATTTTGTCGTTTAATCTTTGCACTTCTTTAGCACCAGATTGTATTTCATTATTTTTTCCAAGTTCTATTGAGCTAACTTCGTGAACCATAAAAGTTGCATGAGGACTCATAAATCTATAGCCTTCTGTACCAAAGCAAAATAAAATTGCTCCGCAACTCATAGCTTTTGATGAGCATATTGTCATAATTGGTAATTTTGAAGTTTGAATTATTCCAATCATTTCTAGCAAACTGTATACTTGTCCACCAAAAGAATCAATGATAATTGGAATTACAGGCTGGCCAGTTTGATGTGCTTTGCTGAAATCTTCGCAAAATGTTTTTGTCATTGTTTCATCAAAGCATCCACTAATTCTTATGCTTATTTGATCAGGAAGTAAATCAGATATTTTTGTTTTTATTCTTGGATCAGTCGATATTGTAAGTTTCATGAAAATCACCTAAAATAATTGTTATAATAAATTATAGAAGTTTTAGCTAAGGTAAAAAAATGTATTTGATGCATTCGTATGATGAAGCTTTAATTGAGATTTTAAACAATGGTGTTAGTAAGACTAATAAACGAACTGGTATTAAAACTATTTCTGTTTCGGGAATGCTTTGCAAATACCAATTAAATACGGAATATTTTCCAATTGTCACTAAAAGAAAAATGTTCCCAAAATCTGTTTTTGCAGAATTACTTTGGTTTATTAGTGGTAGTACTAACAACAATGATTTGAAAAAACTTGGTTGTAATTTTTGGACTCCTTGGGTTTCAAAAGAGTTTGAAGAAAAACATAATTTTCCAGAAGGATCTTTTGGGCCAGTCTATGGATTTCAACTTCGTCATTTTGGCGGTGAGTATAGTGAGGGTAGTGCATATGGGCAAGGTGGATTTGATCAATTGCAATATGTATTAGATTGCATCAAAGAAGATAAAAGTTCCAGAAGAATTATGTGGACTCTTTGGAATCCTAAAGATTTAAGTAAAATGCGTTTGCCTCCATGCCATAATCAAGTTCAAATTTTAATTGATGATGATGATATGCTAAGCCTTGTTCTATATCAGCGAAGCTGTGATTTTCCTGTTGGAATTCCAGCTAACATTCAATTTTATTCTGCTATGGCAATTATGATTGCTCAACAAACTGGTTGCAAACCAAAAGAATTTATACACATGACTGCTGATAGTCATATTTACGAAAATCAAATTGATGCTGTGAAACAATATTTAAGCAGAAAAGAATATCCTAATAGTCCTAAGTTAAAAATTAACAAAGCTAATGATATTTATTCTTATAACATTAAAGACTTTGAAATATACGATTATAAACCACTAGATAAAATAGAAATCCCTGTATCGGTATAAACAATGATAAAAACATTTAATTTAATTGCAGCTGTAGACTTCAATAGAGGTATTGGATATCAAGGAAATATACCTTGGTACATTAAAGAAGAACTTAAATATTTTAAAAAAGTAACAGGCAATAGCCCAATTATTATGGGAAGAAAAACTTGGGATTCTTTGCCCAAAAAACCATTGCCAAACAGAGAGAACTTGGTTATTTCTTGTAAGAATAAAGATTTTTTTTCATGCTTGGATTCTGCTTTAGATTATTGTTGGCATAAAGAAGAAATTCCATTTGTTATAGGTGGTACTTCTATTTATGAACAGGCTATTTACCACCCAAACTTAAATTTGATTTATCTTACTATTGTGCATGGTTGTTACAAGTGTGATACTAATTTCCCAGAAATACCAGATTGGTTTAAGGTATTTAATAATGAAACCCATAAAGATTTTTCAACTTTTGTATTGAAAAGAGATGCTTAATGAAAACTAAAAATAATTTGTACTATGCCCATGTTTTAAGAGTTTTAGATGGTGATACTTTTGAGTGTTTAGTTGATTTGGGATTTAGTGTTGTTCAAAAATTCAAGGTTAGACTTGATGGAATTGATACACCAGAAAAAAATACAGAACAAGGTGTAACTGCAAAAGCTTTTGTTGAAAATCTTATAAATGACAAGGATATCATTTTAAAGGATGAAGGAACTGAAAAATATGGCAGAGCATTAGCAGCTGTTGAATTATTAGATGGAAGAGACTTGACAACTTTGCTAATTGAACAGGGAATTGGAAAAGAATATCACGGTGAAAAGAAAATATTTTTTAGTTTGAGCGTATCTGACTAAATAATGTATGCTTTACCATCCATACAATCTGAATATTTCTTATGAAAAAAGAAAGAATGATATTAATATGGCAAATAAAAAAGTAATATCCCTTCCTACTATTAATTAAACTTTATGCACTTTGAATATCAAACAGAAAAAGATATAAATGGATGGTTTTTTGAAGAAGAAGGAAAAATTTATAATTATTTAGCAAAATTATTTGTTGATAAAAACATAATTGAAATAGGATCATATCAGGGTTTATCACTTTCTTATATTGAAAATACTAAAAATACAATTTTTGCTGTAGAACCTAGTAAACATTTTAAAATTTTGCAAGAAAATATAAGCAAGTTTAACAATAAAAAAATAAAAATTTTTAATGAATTATCGATGGATGTTTGTAAAAAATTTCCAAATGAATTTTTTAATATGGTTTTTATTGATGCTAATCATGATTTTAATTTTGTCAAAAATGATATTATTTTTTGGACTAAAAAGTTAAAAAAATATTCAATATTGGCGGGTCATGATTACGATGATTTTTGGACTGGGGTTAGAGATGCAGTAAATCAAATTGTAAAAAAAGAAAATATAACAGTAGTAGGTAGAATATGGTATACATTTTGGGATGGGGAAAAATATTGCAAGCTTACAGAAGAAATTAAAAATAAATTTTTAATTAAGATCTTCAAGTTAAATTAATATATAAAACATGAAGTTTTCAGAATACTTAGATAATAAAGATCCAGACTTACTAAATGAAATTAATCTTTTAGGTTGGATTAATACGGCTAAAGATCAAGCAAAAAAGTTGTTTGGGGATGGTATAGTTGGTCGTATTGATAAAAAAAAGTGGATTGATATAGCTAAAAAATTAGCTCAGGGTGCTGTACTTACTGCAAATATGTTAGGCCCAGTAGATTTTTCTTCTGGTCAAGAATATACACCTAATATGTCAAATCAACCTGTGGCAAATCAACCTGTGGCAAAGCAAGAAATTCAAGTAAGTGAGCCTAAAATCGAAGAAAAAGATATTAGAGGAACACTTTTTACAAAAATATCATTTGATTTTAAGATACCAAAATACATGTTATCCCCTGAAAAGGGTGCTGCAAGATATGTTAAATTCTTATTGCTTAAAAAATTTAAAAACGATAAATTAATTGAGTATAATCCATATAATACAGTAAGAGTTTCAATTAACGGTGAAGCAGTAATATTTACAGATTACAAAGATTTACTTAGAAAAACTTTAAATCCTCAACATGCTGGATTAGATAATTTTAAATTTCAAGAAGAAAATGAAATTATTTTTTATATTCCAGTTCCAAAAAATAAATAACCTTTATTTTTTAGAATCTAAATATTTTTGATATGCAGTTTCCCATTCGGTGGGTGTTATTTGTGTTTTAAAGTAATCTTCGATACTTTTCAAATCTAAATTAAGTTCATCCCATCCAATAAGATAGTTTACAACTCTGTCAATAAGAGTAAGTTTATAAGGAACTCCATTTGGTCTTCCAAATCTATGCACCCATCTTAAAAATGGCAAGCACATGGCTTTGCCACCTCTTTGTCTAACTTTTTCTTGGATATAGCCTTCTTCTCCACCAAACCCATAAAATTTTGGATTAAATCCAACCCAATGTGATTTTTTCATGCAAAATAAGCCCATTCCTTGCATTGGAATTTCAAATGGCACATCTTCTTTAATTTTAGGATCTGTTGCCCAAGTGCCCCACATATGACCTCTCCAACCTGGCTCAAAATGCGTAGATATATTTTTTAAGTCATCGTATACTAATGGGCCTTGCAAAAGATTTTTATCAGGTTTATTTTTAGTTAAATGACCTTTTAGCTTTGCGACAACATCTTTTTCTAAAAGAATGTGGCAATCCATGCACATTACATATTCTCCTGATGCATGTTCAAAAACTCCATTTTTACCTTCAGATGGAGTATTAGCAGCATTTGGTTTGTGAAAATATTTTGTATTTGTATTAGTGCATACTTTTTCAATATCTTTATTTGGTTTTTCTTCTGTATCAACAACTAAAAGTTCAACATCGTTTAAATCATGGTACATGCGTAAAGCTTGTATGGTAAAATAAACTCCATCAAAATCTTTGTAAGTTGGCATTCCTATGGTTAAAAAATTACTCATGTGTTATATATTAATATTAAAGGTAATTTTTTTCTATGCAAAGTAATAAAAACATTAAAATTCATGGGCTTATGCGTAGTGGTACAAATTTTTTGCAATTTATGTTGCAAAATAACATGACGGTAGATGTTATTGTCAATAAAGGAAACTGGAAGCACTCAGTACTTGATCCAAAAATAATTTCTTGTGATTTATATGCGATAATATACAAGGATATTTTTTCATGGTTATATTCAATTTACAAATACGCAATTACTAGTGGAAGATTTGCAAATTACACTAATCAATCTTTTTCAGAATTTATAAGAGGGGATTTTCATTTTGTAGAAAATGGATTGGATTTGAAATATCCTAGTATGATAGGAATGTACAATGATTATTATTCTAAATCTTTAGACAATGAATCAAATAAGAAAGTTTTTATAAACTATCAAGATTTTTTAATATCTTATAATTTTTACATGCTAAAAATTTCAAAATTATTAAGTATAAACATGGCTAAAAGAAATATATTTCCCATAAATAATATAGATCCAAGTCACAGGAATATTGTTAAATCATCATCTTTTTTATATCAGAAAAATAATTTTTACAGAAATAAAGAATATATGAAAAATTTCAACAAAGAAGATATTGACTTTGTGAATGATAATATTTCTAATGATGTTGTGAAAAGATTACATGAGCAAAATCTTTTAAATTTAAAAAATTAATTTAAAATGGATCAATATATGGTTAGTTTTTTAGAAAAAATATATCATGATAATTTAGAATTAATAAATTATTACAAGGACAACTTCATCAAAAAGCTGTCTTCTGATAGTGACAAATTAAGCATAGAATATTTTTTAAATGAAATTTGCATTTGCACTTGTTCATGGACAATAAAAGGAAAATTTTCCATATCAACAAGCTCTATATCAACGACTTATTTATCCCTAAATGATCTTTCTGTTTGTGTTTTAGCAGCAATAATCGAAGAACTAAACTTTTGTGATTTGGTATATTTCTTAAAAAGTAAAAATAAAATTAAAAAAATGGTAAATAAATTTTGTAGTTCAGAATTAATATGTATAGAATTAGATGGTAAGTTGATGGTAGATGTTGTTGGGGTAAGGGGGAACTTAGAAGAAAATGATTTCTATAAGTTCCCCCTAGTGTGTTTTAGTTAGTATTTTTAAGTTTTAAATAAAAATCACCCAATTTAAACTCAATTAATCCAATATTTTCAGCAAATACTGCATATCCTTTTTTTTCATAAGATGATAAATCTTTCAAAATAATTTTTGCATACTTGACATTTTTATTGTTAATAATTACATCACCAAATTCTTTTAATGTTGCATCGCACTTAGATGTAAAAAATTTACCCTTCCATGTATCTCCAATTTTGGCATTTAAAGGCCAGTAAGTTTCATATTCATGATCCATATCAGGGTCATAAAGAACTAAAAAATTATTCAAAGTACCAAATTTTCTTGTATTGTTTGCAACCATTTTTATCTTATTAATCACGACAAACAATTCTCTTTTATCATCGTCATATTCGTAAATAAAACGATCTTTGTTTTTTTCATCCAGATAAGTTTTAGTTTTATTGGCATGAAACGGCATGAATTCAAGACTAATTTTATTAGTTTCGTAAGCTTTATTCGGTTTTAACTCGTAGATGTCTTCTGACGAATAACTTACACAAGTAAGTAAAATACATGTTAAAAAACTCAAAATCCTGATCATTTTTTTCTCCTTAAAAAGATTTATTTCAACTAAAAACAATTGTAACTTAAACATTTAAAATGTCAAGATAAATTTTTTCAAAAAATAGGTAATTTGGAAAAATAGGGCAACTAAATTATTTGGATTTGTGGTAAAAATATCAAAGTTTTAAGTGGATTATTTATTTAACAATTGGTAAAAAATGAATCTAATGTTAGTTGCAAAGTCCAAATTCGCCCATACACGGAGGTTCAGTTTCAATGTTAGATTTTGAAGTAGATTGTTTAATAGGGGAAATTGTTTCAATAGATCAAATTAAAAAGAATCAGCATGAGATCATCTTTCACATAGATCGATCTTATGGCAACCATAGTGTTTTTGGAAAATCTGAATCAAACTTTGTATGTGCAAATTTTAAAAATTCAGAACTCAAATTTTTTCATAAAATTGTCAATAATGTTTATCAGTATTACATAAGTGAATTTGATCCTATGCCTGAAACCGTTTTGTATAATTTGGACAAAAACAATTTGCTTTCTTCTTTTAAAGAACTCAAGTTGATTAGTGATGGAATAGTTTTTGAAATTGAAGGTGCTAAAGGAAAATCAATTTTCCAAGATTATGGTTCAGTTAAATTTGCTGGATTTGTCTTTATGAATTACGCTCTTGTTAATTCAATGGAAAATACTGAATTTAATCAAATCAATATGAATTCTTTTATCAAAGAAAAATTAGTTACGCAAAACATATTTAATTTTTTAATTCCTGTTGGAAATTTGAAAAAAAGTTTAACTTTGTTAAGAGATGCTGCAAACATATTCAATTAATGTTCTTGACATTTTTGAATAAAGCATTACAATAAAAAAGTTGAACATTTTTTTAAGGAGATGTAAATGGAATATGTCAAAGAATCAAAATTTGAAATAACTGTTCCAAAGGTTGATAATTATTTTTATCATAATGAAAAAGATAATAAAGTTTACGACTATATCCACAAGGGTATTCAACAAGGACAAAACAATAATATAATGTTAGTTGGGCCACATGGATGTGGTAAGTCTGAGAGTTGCAAACAATTTGCAGCTAAAAGAAAACTAAAGTTTTTTGAAACTAATTGTTCTTTGTATAGAGAACCAAGAGAGTTTTTTGGCATCAAAGGTGCTTATAGTGGTAATACTTATTTTCAAAAAGCTCAGCTTATAAAAGCTTTTGAAACTGAAAATTGTGTAATTCTTCTAGATGAAATTAATAGATGTGCTTCATCTGTTGCAAATAGTTTGTACAGTTTGCTGGATGACAGAAGAGATGTTTATTTTGATGAAATTGGTTATGTGAAAGTTGCTAAAGGAGTGACAATTTTTGCATCAAAGAATACAGGTCTTAGATATACTGGAACAAGCCCATCAGATATATCATTAATGGATAGGTTTAAGATTACATTAGAGGTAGATTTTTTACCTGAATTAGAAGAAATTAAAGTTCTTGTAAGCAGAACTAATATAAATCAAGATGATGCTTATTCTTTAGTAAAGTTTGCTAATGCAGTAAGATCAAAAGCAGCAGAGTATGGTTCTTCTTTGAGAAACACCATTAGTACAAGAATATTAATTGGTTGTGCAGAAATGTATAATTCATTAGGTACTCATGCAATTGATTGCACTATCATTCCTTTATTTTCTAAAGAAGGTGGCAATGATTCTGAGAGGTCACAAGTTTTTCTAATAAAACAAATGATTTTTGATTCTACCTTGTTGCAAAAAGAAGAAATTCAATGAAAAATTTTTTTAAAGACAGCATTTACGAAAACTTAAGTTCTGTTGAAAACTTAGTATCCTCTAAATGGCATGAATTAAATAAAAAATACATTGATGGATATAGTGCCTCAAGTTATTGGTTGAGTTTTAGTCAGTCTGAACAACAATCTTTAAATTTAAGAACTAAGTCTGAACTTACATATGCTTTGGTTCAAGTTTGCAGAACTGTTAATGTTATAAGGCATAAATTTGGAGTTGGTGAAGCAAAAGCATTGAGTGTTAAATGGGCATCTGATTTCAGAAACAACAACACCCTTGATGATCACTTTGTTTATTTATCTCCTGCTCCGTTATTGAATAAATCAAACTTAACGATTCATCAGAAATATGATGTTATAGTTGGGCAAGCGTTTCTTTGTAGTGTGCAAAAACATATAATTCCTCAGAAAATATATAAGTTTTTAAACAGATGCAAATATTATATTGAAAGTAATGCAATACTTCAGTTTAGTATATTTTTTGATTATGGTTCTATTTATTTCAAATCAGGGGATGAATTTTTTTTCCCTATTGCCTTTCCTAAAAGAGATAATTGGGATTCCAAGACAAGTAAAGATATTACTCCTGTTGAAACTCCATTTAATTATTCTAACAATAAAGATTTTTATCTTTACACAAATATAAATATTTCTTTGTTTATGGAATGGCATTCCATTTGGCGAGCTATAGAACAAAATATTTCTGAGAAAGCAATTTCCAATGAGTACAAAGGTTCTCTTGGGTATCTTTTAGCTCATAGGAACTTTTATCTTGATAGAAAATTTGATGCAGTTTTAAAAGAAGTAGTAGAGGTTTGTGATTTTGAATGGATACCAAAAATATGGCACTTGCTAATAATAAATAAAGTTTTTAATAGGGAAATCCCAGATAAAATGCATGATGTTTACAAGATGATTTTAAATCTTGCAGATGAAATTTTAATTACAGATCCATACGAAAATTCAGAAACTAGATTTTGTAGTGTTATACATTTGATGTGTAAAGTTTCAGAACTTTTAAAGGATCTTAAATCTAAAAAGTTAGATTTGTTTGGAAATGAAACTAATGTTGATAATCTTTCTGAAAAATTAAAGAAAAAAATTAAAAAATATACAGACGATATTTCTAAAACAGGTATCGGAGATTCTATGGCAAAATCTTCTGATATTATTAGCAAGGTTACACATATAAAACTTACAAGTTCAATCAAAGATTTTGTTGTTGGAGATGAAAAAGCTTTAAGAAATTATGCATTAGAACAATTTGCATCATCTATGATTGTTAAAGATCCTAATCCTAATAATCAAATTATAGATGCAACTTACAAGAAGATAATGCAAGAAAATATTAAATACATTGATTTTTTGAAAAATAATCTTATTGCTAGATCATATAAAAAAATTGGACATGAATATTCTATGAAAAATGGAAATTTAGATGAGAATAATTTATGGAAATTAAGTTTTAACAATGAAGAATCAGAAAACATTTTTCATCACAGTATAATTCCTGATTTAGCCGATAGTATTAATATTACTATATTGTTTGATAATAGTGGCTCAATGGAAAATAGGAAAAACCCTTCTAGAATTCAAATTTGCAATAAAATTGCTGTTATTTTAAGAGAAGTTACTTCTGGTTTGTTGAATTCAAAATTAGATTTTTATTCATTTTCCAATAATGATTTTTATAAGTTTGATATCAACCCTAAATCTGTATGTATGCAGAGAGCAGAGGGTGGCACACAAGAAGGTTTTGCAATTATAAAAGCAGCATGGTTTATTGAAAATTATGGTTTTGATTGTGAAAATGATAATTTTTTAAAAAAACATTTAATTGTAATTGGTGATGGGGCTGTAATTGATTGGCAAGTTAAAAATGCTTTGAAGATGTTAAAAGAATATACCAATATAAAATTTTATCACATTGGCTTAGATAGTGCTCACACCAAAGAATTTGGTGATGATGTTTATGGTAGGGATAATTATTCTATAATTCCTTCAGAAAATCTTATGCACAAATTATGTTCAACTATAGTAAAAATACTTTCTTAGAATTTAATAAAACTTATTGACATTTCATAATTATATGTTATTATTAGTTTGTGATTACTAATTAACCCGAAGGAGTATCAGCATGGTTGCTAAAATGCCAGTTGTTCCTATGTCAAGGGAGCAAATTGAAGTATTTCTTTCTACGCTACCTGAAGTAGTAAATTTGGAAATTGACACCTTGACAATTCCAACAATCATTGGCAATTGTCCATTTCCAAGTGTTTTCAAGTTAACAACTAGACTTATAGAAGTTGGTTCAAAACTTGATTACAAAAGTAGAGTTCGTGCTAATCAAGTTGCTGAAGGTAGAAAACCTGATTTTGTACCACAACCACCAAATTATGGTAAAAAAATAAAAGGAACACCTTTACAGGAACATAATGGAAACATTTATTTGCCTTGTATTGTATTGGCAACCTATAGTTGTTCTTATGTTAATGATAGCTTTAAGAAAATTCCAATTAATTTGCTAGAACCTTTTTTGAAGAAAACTCCTGAGTCTAAGAGTCAACCAACTTCAAAAAAGGAAGCTTATAGAAAATATCTTATAGAATCTATATTGGCAATAAGATATGAAAAAGTTGAACTAAAAGCCATATAAAAATAATTAATGCTTTCATAAATACAGCATGAAAGTATTAATTCAAGTTGAAGTATCAGAAGGATTGAGTGAAGATAAAATCAGGGAGATTCTAGCTAAAGAAGATGTTTTAGTTGAAAAAATTGAAACACTTGAGAAACTTTTGTACCCATCTTGTGAAGGATGGGATAATTAAGGAAGATTAAAATGGAAGCTACTGATTTGAACAATGAACAAGTAACAAAAACTTGTTTGGTTATTACTAGGAACCAAGGTCAATCTTTTTACATTGGCGAAGATATTCTTGTGGAAATTCAAAGAATTGAAGGTAAGAGAGCATCGATTAAAATTTTTGCACCTAAAAATGTAAAGATTTTAAGATCCGAAATATTAAATAAATTTACAAACTAAATTTTTTATCTATTACTTTATTGTAATATTTATCAAATTTATCTAAGTAACCTTGATTGCGTAGTTCTTTATAAAGAAGATTTTCCCTACTGTATTCACCTTCTTTCTTTAAACCAGAACTACGCATTTTTCTTAACTTATCTTTAAGTTCTTCCATTTTGTCTAAATCTGAAATATCATTTTTTATGAAAAATTCAATTTTTTGAACCAATGAGAAAAGTTTTTTCTTGAAGTAAATATTATTAGTATTTACTTTGTGGTATTTTGGTTTTTTAATCCATTTTTCACTAAGTAAAGAATATACACCTTGTTCGTCAGGAGTTGGATCTTTTTCTCCTTGTACAAACAATTCAACTGGATATCCTTCTATTTTAATATTGTGTTTTAATGTCCATAAGTTTTTCTTGTCTAAAATATAATCGTCTATAAAATCATCACATTCCATTTTTTCTTTATCCATAATAATATGAACATCTAAATCAGACATGTTTGTATAATTATAATTAGCATTGCCACCAGTTAATATTATGTCTTTGATTGATTTTTCATCAAAATCACAATACAATACGAAATATTTTCCAAGCTCAACTAATTTTTTTCTTACATTATTATTTAGTTTTTCATTTTCCCATAGTTTTGGATTTAACTCATTATGAGTTTCTATGGTTGTTTTGTTTTTTAAAAAGTCTCTGAATTTCATACTTTATTTATTGACATTGCCTATAAAAATGTTATAATTAATAATATAGTTTTACACAAGGAGAATACAATGCAAGTAGTAGATTTTTCAGCACTTAATGATATTGATGACCTAGTTTGTATTGGTGATAACCCCAAGAAAAAAACAATATATTTTAAGGTAGTGCTATTTAAGAAATCTTCAAAGATTTACGAGAAAAATGAAAAGTTATTACTTTTTCTTAGGAAATTCTTAAAGAAATTTTCTTTTTTCTCAGCTATTAGAGAGAATACTTTTTTAGAAAAGTATAATCATCGTCTTGCAGATGATGATTATTTGAATGTTGCTGAATTTATTGTTAAATTTAAACCTCCTGTTAGTTGGTTTTCTCGCAAAGTGTATGATAGTTTTATTAATGATATTGCAGCTTTAAAGCTTCCAAATAATTGGCAATTGAGTGGAAGATTTATCGAAGAAAACTTTTTAGAGGTTTCTACAATGAAATCTAAAGATATAGAAGTGTCTAAGTTATTTGAAAAAGAAAAAATTGAAAATGAACTTGTTGAGCCTGTTGAACAGGATGATTCTTTTTCTCCTGAGAGAAAGAAGTGGTTAGATGATTTTAAAAATGATGTTTTTGGTGGTGTTTCAAGTTGGGAAAACTTATCAATTGATAGAAGTATAGTTTCTCAAAACATATCAGCCATTAAATCTTTTAATGGTTTGTATGGTATTGATTCTCAAATAAAAATGGTATTAACACCAATAGTTGCTTGCGTAGAATCTAAGGGTAAAAGAAAAGCTCATACTGTTTTGTTTGGCCCTGCTGGTTGTGGTAAAACAACAATATTAGATAGGCTTGACGGTTTGCTTGGCACATCTAATGTTTTACGCTTAGATGCACCATGTATGACTAAAAGTGGATTAGAAACTTTATTGTTGGAAATGCCTAATATTCCTCCTGTAATAATTATTGAAGAAATTGAAAAATGTTCTGAGAATAATTTGCGTACTTTATTGGGTATCATGGATGAAAGATCAGAAATTTGTAAAACTACAGTTTCAGGTTCTGTTACTAGAAAAATTGACAGTTTAATATTTTGTACAGTTAATGATGTGGAAAAATTCAATAAGTATTTAGATGGTGCTTTGTCTTCAAGATTTAAGAATAAGATATTTTTGCCAAGACCAACTGAAAAAACTATTAAATTGATTTTGAATAGAGATATAAAAGAAAATGGTGGTGATGTAAAATGGATTGATCCAGCCATTGAATTTTCAAAAGAGTTAAACATTACTGATCCTAGAATAATATTGTCTTTTTTAATTAATGGTGATAGATTGCTTGACAATAGTTTTCAAAAAGATTATAGAGATATGGATAAATTACGAAAGGAATCGGAAAGTGGAAATTCGTAAAAAGAAAATAGTTTATTCAAATATTGAGTTAAATGAAAATCTAACTTATTATCAAGTTGAAGATGATTGCGAAGATTTTAAAGTTTTCATCAATGAAAAAAAAGAAGTTTTTTTATTGAAAGTTAAAATTCCTAGCACTAAATTTTTTACTTTGAAATCAACATAATGCTTCAAATTGAATATGATGATTATTTTGCTGGCAATGCTTTTTTTGCAATTATTCCTAACAATAATTTAATTGTTAAGTATGGATTAAAACAATTATACCAATACAGAATTTGCGAAAGAAATAAATTTTTTTATTGCTTTTTCATAGAAGATAATTACTTTAATTTTTTAGGAATTTTAGATTATCATTCGTCTAAAATATTCTTGAAATTTAGTAACTATTGTGCTAGTAATGAAAAAGAATTAATGGTACTTGAAAAGTTATTATGCCATTCAAAAGAAGAAGATTTTATATTATTGAAGAATAGTTTCACCATTCAGCCTTTGTGTTGTTTTTCTTGTGGCAAGTTAATTATTAACCCTAATAATGTCTTCGGACCAGATTGTGAGATGAAAAACTATGGAAGAAATCCCTCAAGATTGGATGACTCTTTTTCCTAAAGCTACTATTGAAAATATTGAAAAAATAACTTGCAATGTTCTTGCTTGTTTTGATGACATTGATGTTTTAAATATTGAAAATGTTCATGACAACAAAATCAATGATCTTTTAAAAAAATTAGATTTTGTTCATTATCAAAACACAGGATGCGAAGACTCAATAGGAAATGATTACGATTACAAAAAGAAAACTATAATTAATTTCATCAACAAAGTTAAATTTTATTTTACCCAAAAAGAAAATTTTGAATCAGATAAAGATTTAGAAATTCTAAAAGATAAAGTAATGGTTGAGGTTTGTTCAAAAATTGTTAATGTAATTTTGCTTGAATCAAAGGAGTAATTTCATGTTTAATAGTTTCAAAAATAAGATGAGCGATAATTTTAAAAATCAATTTGATTCTTGTAAGCAAATTTTAAATCCTAAATTTCAAATTAATAACTTTGACAACATTCTTTCTTTTCGATTTAATGTTGAATTTTTAAAACAGTTTTTAAATTTGTACTCTGAATCTCCCTCTTTACAAAATAAGATTTTTGCTGATAATTTGATTAAAGATATGGGTGAAATAATTACTAGGAAAAGTGAATGCTTCATTACAGATGAATATCATATGGGCATTTTCTCAGATATAATTTATTTTAATGTTGATAAAAAATATTCAAAAGATATTTGTGATATCATGACTAGTCTTTGTTTTTTCCCACCAGCATTCTTTAAATTTAAACAAGTTCTTTTAGATGTTTGTTATTTCTCAAATATTTCACAACCAAAAAAAGCAGAAAATTTTTAGATTTTTTATTATTTTTTGATTGACTTCTTTTTGTTTTTTGTATAAGATTATAGCAGATATGTGATCAAGATTATTTCGGTTATATTTTAAAGTTAGTTCTAACTTTGTAATTGATTTAATCTTTTTTACAAACAAGGAGAAGTGTTATGACTTCAAAGAAGAAGACTGTAAAGTCTAGCAAGTCATCCTATGTGGATGCTGCTCGGTTTGTGCAAACTTGGATTACTTCAAGCACAGTACTTGAAGTGTCTGAAAAACTTAATCTGCCATACCCTAGTGTCAGGGTGCGAGCGAATGTGCTTATTAGCAAAAAGGTAGAACTGCCTGATTTGCCATCTGGAGTTCCACACCAAGGTAGAAAAAAGACTGATGTTGTTGCACTCAACAAAATGATTAAGGAAGTCATTCAGAGTGTTAATTAGATATAGAGTCAATTATATAAACAGGGGATTGGGAGGATGCCGATTCCCCCTTTTTTTTCAAAGTAAAAAATTATGTTAAATAAAATAAAAGAGAAAAAACTTTACTTGTGTGATGTGTGCAAGAAAGTTGGCATACGAAGCTACAAAATAAGAACTTTTGAATCTTTTGATTGCCCTAATTGCAAACAAACAACTACTTTGTTCATTCCTGTAAGTAAGAATAAAAAAGAAGAGAAAGTTGTTGCTCCAAAAGAAATTCAAAAAGAAGTAAAAGAAGTAAAAGAATTTTCTTCTAATGTTTCCCATACACAAAAATCTTCTTTGAATTTAAATTTGTTTTTGTTTTTCATGATGGGATTTATTGTTGCACTTTTTATAACAAGAAAATAATTGTATTTCTTGTTATGTATAGTATGATTAGACTATGACGATGTGGCGAAACAGGCAGACGCAAAAGACTTAAAATCTTTCGATGGTAACATCATGTGGGTTCAATTCCCATCATCGTCATTTGAATAAGTTTTTTTAACAAAAGGAATAATTATGATTGCTTTGATTTTTATATTGACCACAATTCTAAGCATTGAACCTGATAAAATTAAGGATGGTCAAGACAACATTGATTTGACTTATTACAAGAATCTTAATTATTTGAAAAAAAACTGCACGATTAATTTTAGAAAAGAAAATGATGTGCTGAATATATTAATGTCAAAATTATACTACACAGGTAAATCCTTACCATCTAAATCTGATAATTTTATAATCGATATCAACGAAGACATTAAGTATAAAAAATTAGGTTTCAAATTAACATTTGTATTCAACCATGCTGATTTTGCTAAAATCAAAGACATGGACATCATAGATAAAAAAGGATTTAGTGGAGTTTTAGATTTGCGAATTGATGGAAACATTGCTATTAATAAATTAGATATTAATAAAAAAGATTTTCAAAATTACATTTTTGAAAAATATGCTCAAATGCTTAGCAAAAACAATATTATTCTTGAAGACCTTAAAATAAAAGAAATGAAGGATGAATAATTAATAAATAAAATTAATTTTTTTAAAAATCATGTATTGATTTTTTTTAATTGATATTTTATAATAGGGCATACTTGTGAAAAGGATTTTCATATGCCAATATTTTTTGCTAAAATTGAAAAAAAATTAGAACACTATGACTTCATAGATCCTGTACTTCTTGTACATTCTAAATTTCCTATATTGCCCATCTGCAAAAAACCACTTTATTTTTTTATTTTCTCAGATAGTTATTTCCCTGAGTCTGAACATGTTTTTAAAAAAGTTGATAATGGTTATCAGCTAGATGGAAATATAACTTACAATATTGAATCTTGTTTTAAAAAGTATTTTCCTGTTAGCGTTGATACTATTTTTTTTTATCTGCAATCCATCAAGGAGGATAGTGATGATTGATTTGAACTACAATATTTCCAGTATTAAAATTCTTGGTGAAAATTACAATTGTGTAATTCAAAGTGATTTATTTGATATGTTCAGGACAAAAAATATTGATTATAAACTTTTATGTTTTTTAATTTTAGAAAAAAAATGTAAGTTCTATAATGATGACAATTTTAACGAAGCTGACAAATTAGAAGAATTTAGGCATGTTGTGGAAATTCCTGTGAATAATTTTGAAAAAATTGAAATTATTGTTTATACTATTTTAGTAAATCAAATAAATTGCTTTAATTTTCAAACTATTAAGGATTGATTTCACTCTCGTAGCCTAGAGGACAGGCAGCAACCTTCTAAGTTGCTTAACGCTGGTTCGATTCCAGCCGAGAGTAATTAAAAATAAAAAGGATTTTATTGTGGATATAGAAGTTATTCAGAAGATTAAGAAAGTTAATAAAAGTTATATACTTAAAATTGTAAAAGTACACTATAACAACGCTTTGTCTAGTAGGTACAAGCATAATATCTTTTCCATATATAATGAACATGACAAACAAATAGGACATTGTCTTAATGTTAAAATGGAAGATATTTCTTTTGAAATCAATGAAAAGCTAAAACAAGAATGCTTGAAAACAGGAGCAGTTAACTTTCATGCAAGTGCTAGAGGAAAGTTGTTAGAGTATAATGAATTTCATTTGGATCAAATTCATAGCTATTACAATGAAATAAACTATAATCCATTTTCCTGTTTGGGATTTTTTTGTAAAAAATCAAAAATAGAAATTAAAAAATCAAAAAATTTAGTTTTAAATAAAAATGGTTTTTTTATTTTTTAACTATATTACTGTATGTCATACACTTCAGAATATTACATGTTAGAGTCAAAAATTGAAGGTCTTAATTTAGAAAAATTAAGACTTGAAAAAGAAGTATTAACTCTTAAAAAATTAGTTAAGCATCTTCTTGAAGGAAAGAAAATACCAGAAAATATAAAAAACATTATTGACATTTAAAAAATATAGATTATAATAAAGGCAAGGAGATATGCCATGCAATTTAATATAAAAGATATTATTAAACAACTTAATTTTCAAATGTCTGACCAATATTTGAATTTTCCTATGGTTGTGCCAGCTAAACCAATAAAAATTAAAGAACCTTTAATTAAAGAACCTTTAATTGAAGAAGACAATGTTGTAACTTCTTTAGAAGAAAACTATGTTGAAGAAGTCTATACAGAAGAAAACGATGAAGTGTATGAACAAGAAAGTAATTCTACACTAGAAAATATCAGGCAAACTCTTGAAACAATCAGTTATAGGCAATTTAAAGATTTAGTAAATAAAAGTAATAAAAGTTAAATTTATTATTGACATTTCTTAAAACTGTGGTATGTTATATTTTATAAGGAGATAATTGTGACCGAAAATTGGGATCAAGACTTAAATGTCATGCTGAATATTACACAATGGGATGATTTCACCTACAAGCTTATTAAAAATTTTCATAAGCTAAATGAAGATGCAATTGAATTTTTCATTGCTAAAAAAGATGACAAATTTGTTAAAGATGAAATAAAGAAGCATTTGAAAAATATCCACAGGGATATCTATCATATAACTCTTGTCGAAAGCTGGATGGGGCCAGAACTAATTGATTCAATGGTAAGAAATTTCCATTTCACAGTTAACTCTAAAATAATTGGATTTTTTTCAATTGAAGAAAACGAAAGAGGTAGAGTCTTGAAAAATATAAAGAAAAAAACTTTTATGAATTTAAATGAACTTTATATTACTAAAATACTAACCCAAATTTCGCTGAAGGAGTAGAAAAATGAAAGAGTTTTTGAATGGTCTTGTGGTTTTGACTATGCTACCATTAGCAGTTGTTTTGTTCGTTGCCTTTGCTCCAATTACTCTTCCAGTTTATTTGTTTTTTTATACAATTTATGTAATAAAAGAATTTGGAAGTTAATGTTGATTTATGTAATTTTTTTGTTATAATTTTTTTAACTAAGGAGATTCCTATGTCTACAGCAAGTCTTGAAAAAAATAGTAAAAAGTATAAAATTTCTAATGACAAAGTTTTAGAATTACTTTTTAAAGAAGTTGGTACTCCGTTTAATGAAATTAAAATTTCTTCTGTGAATGTTTATAGTAATTTTTACAGAGTAAATGTTTGGAATTCAATAAATCATTCTTTTCTAACAAGTGTTGGTTATATTTCTGCAAGCTATTTTTTTTCTGTTGATATTGATGAAGAAAAAATTTCATTGAAACAAGTTTATACAAAGGAACTTGTATGAGCGAAACAGCTAGTGCAAGACCAGTACTTGCACAATATTGTCAAGGAATTGGCATAGATATGGGATTTGGTGGCTCTGCAATTGTTCCTACTGCTATTACATTCGATATGAATAAAAGTTATTGCCCAAGCTTTGAAGGACACCCACAAGTTCTTCGTGGAGATTGTACTAAGCTACCGTATGTTTGTGACTGTGCATTAGATTATGTTTATTCCTCTCATTTGCTTGAAGATTTCACTTATAAGCAATTAGTTCCTATTTTGCTAGAATGGCGAAGAATATTGAAAATTAATGGTCTTTTAATTATTAATTGTCCTGATCAACAAAAGTTTTTAGCTCATTGTGCAAAAACTGGACAAGCAATTAATGATGCACATAAAGAAAAATGTTTTTCCTTGCAAACTTTTAGGAATAATGTTATTAATCAAACTGGGAAATGGGAAGAAATATTTTCAAATCCAGATGTTCCACCGTATTCTTGGTATCTTGTTCTAAAAAAGATAAAAAATGATATTTAATAAAAAAAGGCTTAACTAAAAATTAAGCCTTTTTTATTTTTAAAAATTTTTCTTAAAACTAAGCTGTTTTATTTCTGAGATTAGCGAAACCACCAAAGTTACAACAAAACATTTTATTTCCATTTCCATCTATTATAAAATCTTTGCCGTCACTACCACACGCACCTTTAGTGCCTGGGTTTTCGGTACAATCTCTTAGTCTTGCTCTTGCTGCATCCAATGCTGTTTTTTTATTTTTTAAGGCAAGATTATCCCTTTCTATAGCTGCCTTAAGCATTTCAGTTGTATTTGTATATTGAAGAATTGCTGTATTGTAGGCTGATCTAGCATCTAGTAATTCACTTGAGTTGCCACATTTATTTCTACGATATCCCATATATCTCATATCTGCAATTACTGCTGCTTGGTATTCAGGGGTATCTGTTCTTGGTTTATCACGGAAATAAGTTGTTATTCTTCTTGCAGCAGTATCTGCTTCTGTTTTTAATGTATCAATTCTATTATCAATAACAACATTTGCTATTTCAAAAGCTGATTCAAAAAATGGATCTGATTCAGGTGGAACGCTTTGGTATGCACCAACTCTATTTATAGTAGGAACAAAACCTTTATTTGCAATACTTAATTTTAATTCGTTTAATGAAATACTAACTTGTAAATTGTCCATATCTTTATTAAGATTGTTAATATTTTCTTGGATTAATCTTTGCTGTTCATTACAATCTGGTATCGGTGTTGTTGTTGTAACAGTAGGTTCTTCTGTTGTACTAGTTGTTGTACTAGTTGTTGTACTAGTTGTTGTACTAGTTGTTGTACTAGTTGTTGTACTAGTTGTTGTACTAGTTGTTGTTGTTGTAGGTGCAACTGTTGTGGTTGTGGTTGTAGGTTCTTCTGTTGTACTAGTAGTAGGTTCTTCTGTTGTACTAGTAGTAGGTTCTTCTGTTGTACTAGTTGTAGGTTCTTCTGTTGTACTAGTAGTAGGTTCTTCTGTTGTACTAGTTGTAGGTTCTTCTGTTGTGGTCGTAGGTTCTTCTGTTGTACTAGTTGTAGGCTCAAATGTAGTTGTAGGCATTTCGGTTGTTGTTGGTTCCATATAACTCCTTTTTAGAATAATTGTTACTTCTTATATCTATTTTGTCTAAATAATTTCTAATTATTTATTTCTATTATTTATATATTCAGAAGTAGCTCTTTGTTGTCTTTGTAAAAGTGAACTTGAATCTAAAAGACTAAGTCTTAGTTGATCTTCGTAACTTGAAAAAGCAAGGTTAATACCAAGTTGAGTTTTATTTATTTCAGATTTTAAGTCTTTAATTTCAGATGAGACTCCATATATTTCTTGTGTTTGACTATCTTGTATAGGACCATATAAATTGAATAAATTATTGTTAGATAAATTATCATTCATGTTATTTCTTTGAATTTCAAATTCAGTAGCATTTATAATAACATTGCTTGAAACACTAATACTTTTATTAGGGTTTACTTCTACATTCCAAGTAATATCTATAACACCAGTTTTATGGTCGTAAGTGCCACTTGTTACATATGTGTCTGTTTCAGGAAATGCTCCAAATGTTAAATTGGTAGTTCCTCTATCTGGATCTGCTCCAGTAGCATCAATTGTGTATGGAAAATTTATACCATTGTATGAAACATCACCACTAATTATTTTTTTATCTTCACCGTAACCTAATGTAAGGCTGTGAACATTTGCCGTCATTATTGGTGGATTTGTATCAAGATCAGGCCTTATAAAAGTATTTATTTGTCTTCCAGTTTTGTTATCTTTTAATTTTAATAAATTTTCATTAAACTTTAATTTATCTTCGTAGATTTCCAGTTCCATTTTGTTTTTTAATGGATCATTATTTAATTCTCGTATAGTATCATTAATATCTTTGATATTTGTTTCAACTTTATTTACATTTGCTATTATTTTATTGTCACTATTAAAATAAGTTTGTTTTGAAAATAAATTATTGTAATATTTTATGTTCTCTGCATCTTTTGTGATATCTACAAGTCTTTTATCAACAAATTTTTTCCTTTCTTCTAAATTTTTTAGTTCTTCTTGTTTGGCACTTAAAGCTAGTTGCAATTGAATTAATTTCAAGAAAGGATTTATATCAAATGGATTTACTGTTGTGGTTGTGCTAGTTGTAGTTGTAGTCGTAGTCGTAGTCGTAGTCGTAGTTGGAGCAACTGTCGTTGTCGTAGGTGCAACTGTCGTTGTCGTAGGTGCAACCGTTGTAGTCGTAGGTGCAACTGTTGTAGTCGTAGGTGCAACTGTGGTTGTCGTAGGTGCAACTGTGGTTGTAGTTGGTGCAACTGTAGTTGTCGTTGGTGCAACCGTTGTGGTCGTAGGTTCAACTGTGGTTGTCGTAGGTTCAACTGTGGTTGTCGTAGGTTCTTCGGTTGTAGTTGTAGGTTCTTCTGTTGTTGTCGTAGGTTCTTCTGTTGTTGTCGTAGGTTCTTCTGTTGTTGTCGTAGGTTCAACCGTGGTTGTAGTTGGTTCTTCTGTTGTGGTTGTTGTAGGCTCAAATGTTGTTGTTGGTAGTGGGGGCATATTAACTCCTTTTGTAAAAATTTTACTTTACATTACATTGATTTATGATATATGTATTTATGTTGTTCTTAAAATTTGTTCATGGAGGAAATATGAATTTATCTCTTTGCTGTATATCCAATATTTTAGCGGAACAAGGAATTAAGTTTCGGACACTAACATACAAAAAGTTTTCTTCGTATTCCAGAGAAGAAGGCTTTAATAAAATAACTGAAATATCTCTACACAATCTTGATATCACCTTTAAAACTATAAAGCATTGTGTTGAAATGGGATTTATTGGATATAGGATGAGTAGTAATATTTTTCCTTTGATAACTCATCCTGATATTAAAATAAAAATGTATGATTTGCCACAATGGGAAATTATAAAAGATAAATTTAATCAAATTGCAATTTATATAAAAGAAAAAAAGCTTAGGATATCTGCTCATCCAAGTGAGTATATAACGCTAACTTCTGAAAACATAAATTCTGTAAACAATTCAATTTCAGATTTAGAATTGCATGGCGAAATATTTGACAGGCTTGATTTACCTTTAAATCATATGTCACCACTTAACATACATATTAGAAAAGACGGTGATATTGAAACTTTATATTGTTCTTTCATTAAGAATTACGAAAAGCTTTCTAATAGTGTCAAAAGCAGATTAGTGTTAGAGAACAATGACAATGTAAAAGGAACATGGAGCATTAATAAACTTGTAAATATTTTTCATAAGCGAAATAACATACCAATAACATTCGATTACTTACATCATTATTTTCTGCATGATAATTTGTCTGAAGAAGAAGCCTTTCACTTGGCATTTGAAACATGGAATGTTACACCAATTTTTCATTATAGTGAGAGTAGAGATGGTACTAAAGCTCATGCTGACTTACCTACAAAAATACCTAATATTTACAATAAGAATATACTTCTAGATGTAGAACTTAAAGGCAAAGATTATGCATTGTTAAAAATGCAAAATCTTTATTCTTTTGTTTAATTTTAAATTAAAAAACATTGACAAAGTTTTTTTTTGTGTTATAAAAACATTGTTGTTAATATTTTGATTTTAATTAAGGAAAAATACATGTTAGATGTTCCAGCGTATGTTTGTTTAATAGAACTCAATGAATATCAAGTTGGGTTTTCTATTAAAAAGCCATTCTCTCGGTCTGAAGAAATTATCAGAGCAAGTTCTTCAACTGCTGCCAGACATATAATTGAGTCTCAATATGGCAAAGAAAATATAACAATTTATTATGTTCGGCAAGTGCCAAAGAGTAAGAAGTAATTTAACTTTGTAATTTTTCATGAGGTAGAAAATGAGTTATAAAAAACATTTAAACGAAATGAAACCTGAAACAAAAGATATTCTGATATCTTTGTATCGAAATAAACTTATAAGTTTTGATGTTGAACACACATCATATGTCATAGACCCGATTGTTGTAAACTTGTTGGGTGAATTGATTGATAATGTTGCCCCTTCAACAATTATTACATGGATGCTGCAAAGTGAAATGCTTGCAAATGGCCCAAAAATATTTGAATTTTCTGCTAAAACATTAGAGTGTTTAGAAAAGATTGAACTAAGTGTAAATTGTGCAGACTATGCTCAACCATTCCCTGTTTTTTGTGTTGATTTTCCAATGGATTATGCAACCAATCGTTTGGTTCAATTTGATGAATCAAGTCAAGATATTGACTTAACGAAAAAACTGGAAAGTGCAAACATTAAATATGAAAAACACAATGATACAAATCATTATCCTCAGTTTGGAATGATTAAACATGATGCAGAAAATAAATTAGTTTGGATTTACATCCACATGAATTCAAACTTTTCAATTACTAGATTTTTCAGTTTAACTGAAAATACCACAATTGAAAATAAATTTTTAAGTGTTAGGGATTTTATTGGTGGTAATGAAAATGAATTATCTTGCAACGAACATGAAAAAGCCATGTGTGATGCTTGCATTCGCATTTTGTGCAATGTAGCTATGTTAGCTACTAATTATGGACATTCAGAAAAACTTGATTCTTTCAAAGAAAAATTGTTAAAGAAAATAAAAAATGGGCCTTTGAAATTTGTTGAAAAGAATAAAAAATTATTGGAAACAAGACCTACTTTCTATGATTTAAATCAAGAAATTGAATTATTTAAGGTAAGTACAATAAATTCTAACATATCTGGAAATAATAATTATTTGGTCAAACCTCATTGGCGGTCTGGTCATTGGCGAAACCAGCATTATGGGCCAAAAAACACTTTGACCAAAAGAATAATTGTGCCACCTGTTTTCGTAAACATTGATAGATTTGGGGATGACTTTTCTAAAACTAGTGTCACTTACAAGCCTTAATTTTTAAAATTTTTATTTTAATGTTGCGTATTTTTTTTTAAGTGCTAATATTTAAAAAATGATAATAATTGAATTATTATTTAGATTTATTTTTTAAAATAGAAATGCTGATGAAAAAAGAATATTACATTTTGTTCTTGGTAATATCTTTTATTTTTTTGCTTCAAATTGGTGTTCCTTTAATTGTTGATTTTTTTCTCATGAGGGAAGAGGATGATAACTGAAGAAGAACTTTTGTTAATAAGAGAAAAACTTTACGATAACGAAAAGCATCCTTATGTCAATGGCAGATTGATTGCAAAGAAATTGTTTGAAGAATTAATTTTGATGAAGGAGAGTAAGCATATGGAAAATTATAAGGGAAGAGAAGGCGAGGCTGGAAAAAGCCCACAGGAATATATACTTGAACTCGAAAGGGCTATACTTGATGATAGCGAATGCAATCTTGAGATTCAAAAATATCAAAAGGAATACATTGAAGAACTTAAAAGGCTTATCGACATTAACAATGAACACAACAAAAAGATTACTGTATGTAATCAGGAACTTCAGTCATATCATGGGTTGCTGGAGTCGTTAGTTGAGCGATACGAAAAAGCGATAACAAAACACAAAAAAGAAATTTTGCAGCATTTAGATAATTTTGAAATGATTGCTGAAATTAATAAAAATCTCTGGTCGGAAATTTACAATCCAGAGATTGTAAGGTCACAGTTTGTGACCAAAGAACTAGAAAAAGAAAATGCAGATTTGAAGGTCAAATTGCAAATGGCTTTAGGATTGCTTTCTGTTAGAGAGCAGATGTTGGTCAATTTAGAAGAAAGTAGACAAAAATGATATACAGAGTAAGTGTAAGAAAAACAGATCTTTTTCGCAATCAATATACCTATTGGAATGATAATAAAGTACTGTATACTGGTATTAACAAGACACAAGCGAGAATTTATTATCTGGGTAGCAAACCTAATGATTCAAACAATGGGTTCGGGGAAAATGCTGTTGAAACTATCGTAGAAGTGTTTGAGTCTTATACAAAAAATGTTAAATCAGAAGAATTAATCTCAGAAGAAATTGAAGTAGATGAAAATGCAGTAAAAAAAACAATTGCAGAAATAAAAACAATTGCTTCTGAAACAATTGTACCAATATCTTATGTGAGATTAGTGCGAAAAGGAGATGAATTAACTGTTGAAGTCAAAGTTAAAAATGATTGGATGAATGTAATCCAAGACACAAACAGAGATGGCTTTACTCATGTAGTTACAGTTTCGGATTTAGCTGAAGTAAACGATAGATTTAGGATGTAACAATGCATGTGGTTTTAAATCATTTGATTTTGGTTTTTCTGTTTTTATTATTAATGATATCAATCATAATATTTTTTATTCCAAATGACGAGGTTGAATAATGAATTTGCAAGAACTCCAACAACAAGTTTTGGATTGCTCATTTGATTTGCATGATGCTAAAAAAGCTTTAATTAATGCAAGAAGAATTGCATTTGCTTTTCACAAGAAATATAAAATGCTTAGCATGAAACTTGAATTGGCGAAAGCTGAACAAGAAAAAATAGCATATCAACAGGTAGTTATGGGTTGTTCTAAATTAGCATGTTCGGCTCATTCGATAACCAAACTATGACTATACCATCCGAAAGAACCAGATCGATTATACAAACTCGAAAGTTTTTGCTTGGGTTAGCTTATGATTTCAAGAAAATTCCAAGTGAGATCAGGCAAATGGCAAAATCATGTTTGCGACATTATCCTGATGTGTCAAGCATCCAAGAAATTTGCAAAAAATGCCCTGAAATCATTGATGTTAAAACTGTTAATTCAATGATTAAATGTTTGGGTTGGACTGGTGTAGATGATAGTGTTAGATTAGGCAAAAAAATCAAGAAAGAAAGAAAGAAGAAAAATGAAAATTAATTTTTCTGTTATTGTTATTTATGTGTTGTTGACCATTATTCCAATTTCACATAGCATTTATTTAGATAAAGACTATAGATTTCTTCAAAGTAAAGCATTTGTATTGGAAGATAAAATAACACAACATGAAGAAGATAATGAAAACTATAACGATGGATATAACGATGGATACAATCATGCAAAAAATGAAGAACGATTGCAAAAATGGCAATTGTCAATTTTAAAACAAGGATATGAAAATGGAATTATTAAATGTTACTATGTCTCACAAGATGGTAGTAAAATTGAATTTCCTCTGAAAGAGTGGTTGCATGTGGAATTCCAATTGAACAAATGGATACCAAATTGATGGTTAATTTTTTAATTACAACTTCATTAATTGCTTTTTTTGTTTTTTGTTTTATTTCAATTTTAGTTTTTAATTTGCTTTTTCAAATTTTTAATTTGATTAAATTGCGTAATGCTGTTGCGATAAAAAAAAATAGGTTTTGTGTGTTGAAAAGAAAAATAAAAAATTCTTGTGTTGAAAATAAAAAATTCAAAGTGAAAATTTCCATACCTCTATGCAGAAAAATTTAAATTTTAACCGAAGTGATTCTGTAAATGAAACTTTGATTAAAGTTTTATTGGATTTCATTTCTAAAGATGATTTTTTAATTCAAAATAATGATGGCAATTATGATTTAAACTTAAATAAATTAGATTTATCTTTTTACTATAAGGCTACAAATTTAAATCTGGTTGAGGCATATGAATGTTTTCGTTTATACCTCAGAAAATTTTCACCTCAGTAGAAATAAATTTTATTTTTAATAAAATTTTAAAAATAAGTGAAATTTATTTTTATATTTGCCGAATAAACAATAGAAGATTTAAATACTTTTTCAAAAAGGAGTTGGGAATGAATGTTAGAAAAGATGGACAGGAAAATTGGATGGTCGAGAGTGGGTTATTTGTTTTGTGCCCTCTTGAGCATTTGGCTGAAATGCTCCAATTACCTGAAGACTTTATTTGTGAAAAATTAGGCAATATTCATGGCATTGTTTCGATGCAACCGTGGACAAAAGTTTCAGTAGAAAAGATTTATGGTATAACAGATGATGCTGCAATTTATAGTCAAATTGAAATTAAAAGTGTGAAAAACACTATGAGCGACACTTCCATTGAAATTGTCAGACATATGGATGAGGATGAACTGACTCTTGATGAATATGTGAGGCTACAAAAAAATAGAGTTGAAAAAATTAAAGATTTCAAAGATAAAATAAAAGTGTTTACGGAAATCAGCAAAGAACATACAGAAATAATTAAAGATAGGACAGATAATAAAAAATGTCAAAATTGAATTGACATTTTTTATTAAATTGTTATAATTATTTTATCAGATGTAAAATAAACAAAGGATGGTAATCATGTGGTATGAAAATAAAGATAATTTGATGGTTCTGGCAAGGTACTTGCATGAAATAGGTCAATGGGATGGAAAAGAAGGGATTTCTAATCTTCTTTATTATTTCCAAAAACCTTGGAAATATGACGATGAATGGAAGGAATTTCAAAAAAGTAAAAAGGCTTCTTGATTTTTAAACAATTTTTCCAATAACAACATAACAAAAGGAATTGAAATGTTGAAGACTTACTTCATGGGGCTGTTAGTTTTTTGTTTCTTGGGATGTGCCTCAAATCCTAAATATTCAATCACCACCGAAACAAAAACATCGTATTTTCCTTATGCGAAGGAAAATATTGAAAAAGTAGATTTTTCGGTACAATGTAGGAAAGAATGGTGATTAATCTTTGAAAATGATATTTTATGTGTTGTGGCTGGTATGATTTTATTATTGGTTGGATTTTCAGCTATAGGAGAATATGATGCATGACAAATTGATTCTTTTGATTATGAGGGAATTGGCAATGGATGATCTAACTCTGAAAAAAGTTGTTAAACTTTTAAAAATATCAAAAAGTGAATCAGAAAGTTTTATGAAAAAACTTTGTGATAAAAATTTGGTGGAATGTTTTCAAAACAAAAAAGGTAAAATTTGCTACAAATTAATTGAAGATAATAACTTTTCTTTAATTTTAGAAAAAGTAGAAGAAATAGAATTAATGTTGAGATTCAAAAAAGTGCTTTAGAAAAAGAAACAACCAGAAGCAGAAAGTTATTGCCCAGTATAACTTCTGCCTCTGGCCATCTCTAATGTTAATTTTAACAAAAATAAAATATTATTCAAGATCATTTATTATATTTTCCACATCTTTTTGATCGTAGCACCAATTTTTACCATCAAAATACATTGGTATTTTTTCCAAGAGATGATTATTTCCTCTTTTTGGAAGCTTGACTTTTTTAATATTTATTAGAACAACTTCTGAACCATCTTTGTTTTTAATTTCCATTTAAAACTCCTTTATCCAAATGTAAGCTCTAAAATCACCATAAGCCCAGATTAACTCCATGCCTTCGACTTCTTTTTCGCTGAGAGGGTATTGAACCCCACTTAAAGAAAGTTCTTTATTTACCACCATTTCTATGCATTCACCATTTTGAATCTTATTTCGCCATGTAACTCGATTTAAAGCTGTTCCTAAATATCCCGCCTTAGATTTCATTTTTTCTAAAATTACAAAAGCACCACCAACCATACAACTACTTTTTAAAGAATCGATGAAGTCCTTTCTTTTTGAAGGATGAACAAAACATAGGGATAAAATACATGTGGCAAATGAAAACTCATTCATAAATACAGTAAGAAAATCACCAATAACTACTGTACTCTCACCCTTGTATCGTTCTGCCATTTCCTTACATTTTTCTACAGGTATAAAATTTATGTTTCTTGACTTAATCATATCTGATAAAGCCAATTCTACATTACCTGTTGATGCACCAAAGTCGTACACATTTGTTTTTTCTGCCATAAATATTGATGCAACTTCTGGCAAGAAATGATTAACGAAATTGCTGTGCCAATATAGCTGTCCAGATAAGTGTTCGTCAAATTTTTCTGCTATTTTTGAGAACTCAAACATTTATCAAACTCCTTTAAGCATTTGGCAATGTATCTTACTGAGGGTACATGCATACCACAGTATTTGTATTTGTCAGTTTCTGAAGCTTTTTCAATATGCCAATCGTCAGGAAAACCCATTAGTCTAAGTCTTTCTGTGGGTGTAACTTTTCTGACTCGGCCATCGATTAAAACGAGATCTGTAAAATCTTTATAGTCTCTTTTCATTAATGTCGATGATACTCCGCACCCAGCAAATTGATCAGAACGCTGTCTAGTAAAGTAGGCAAAGGTTTGCCCCCTTTCGTTTTCCGCTTTACTATACCAATTAAAGCTTTTTTTGACAGATTGTACTTTTTGTCTGCATTCATCTGAACTACGCTCTGCAAAGTGGAAGGGATCGGATTCTGCGGGGATTCCATCACGGACTCCCAAAATATAAATTCTGCGTCTTCTATGGGGTGTTCCGCAAAATTGGGCATCGATGGTCGTATAAGTCGCATCGTACCCGATCCTGGCAAGGTCTGCGAGAATCGTGTTAAGTCCTCTTCTAACGAGCATTTGGACATTTTCAATGACACAGTATTTTGGTTGAACATCTGTAATTGCTCGGAAGAACTCTTTCCACAAGATTGATCTGGCTCCATAAATTCCTAACTTTGTTTTTGATGCTATTGAAATGTCTGTACAATTATGAACTACAAATGAATTCGCAACATAGCTCTCATCACATTGAACACTTAGATTAAAAACCTTTTCAATATTTTTATAATCAGAAATTTTTCTAATCGGAGTCCAAACAAATCCTTTTTCTGAAAATGAAAGTCCTTTCTTATTGCCTACATTATATTTTTTAATGTCATAGTTTGGCTTTTGATTAACTGTTCTTCCTTCAATAATGCATGTAGGTAATTTTTTATTAAAATAAAAACCAGCAGCTTGCCCGAATAATCTTCTTATAATTCTGGCCACTCCATATGCAAGCATTGGGCTTATCGTTGTTATAGAGATACTTTTTTTTGATTTGTATCCATCAGAATCAACTAAACCTTCCCACAAAGCCATCAATGATTCTTTTGGCAATCTCATAACAAATTCTGGAATTAATTTATTTTCAGCCCCACGACCAAATGGCTTTAGAAATTTAACAAATTCTTTGCTTGATATGTGAAACTTAGATCCAGTTCGCTCATTTGCTCTAGTTGCCTTAAACCCACACTCTTTCAACTTTTTTTCTAGCGTATCGGCATCTAATTTTCCAGTACAAATAATTGCTTTCCATACTTGACTATTTACTCTACTTCCTCTTTTTCCTTGGGGTATTTTGCTAGTTCTCTTGTGGGTAACTAACCAGCCATCTCCTAGCCATCTTCCAACTATATACCAAAAATTAACGGGTGTTTCGTCATGATCTGAAGGTATGTGATCATCAATTGGCTGTGCTAAATAATGATTTTTTTCTAAATCTTTAGCCTGAATCCATTCAGGCTTAGAATAAGTTTTTCCAATCCTTTTTCTGGCAAAAAATGGGTGATCTGCTGTAACAAAAAACTTAGGAAATCCAAAAGCTTGTATTTGGATTAATGGAGCATTTTCCTTAGACATTATTTTTGTTACTTTTTTATAACGCAGTTTGTGGGTAAGCACCATATCTCCAACAGCAACATGTTCGATTTGTTTGATGCCATTCTTTGTTTGGATTGGTGTTCTGGCGGGAAAACAAGGAAATCCACCAATTATTACATTAAACTGTTCTTTCTTATATTCTACTTTGGTAACATCGCCATAGTTAGGAATGGTTGGAAAATTCTTGGCTAAAACTTCACAGGGGTATTTGTCTATCTCGGCAAAAGCAGTTACTTCAAAACCTTCCTTTTGAAATCCTAGAGCAAAACCACCTATGCCAGAAAACATGTCGTAAACTTTAAGCACATGTGCTCCTTTTTGAGTTATTATTTATTTTAATTATTTTATTTGTTTTGTCAAATGTAATTTTTATTATTTATTACAATAAAATATTTTAAAATAACATATTTTACACTTGACTTTATTTTTTAGTATGTTATATTATGTTTATAAGTTACTCGTTGTGAGTGACAAGAAAATAGAAATGCATGGAGAGTAGTAGTATGAACGCAATTTTAGCAACCGCTGTCGAAAAATTAGTTGCAAAACTAAAAACACCAGTTTCGATTGGCACTCATCAAGTGGATGAATATATCACATTGCATGTGACTGGCGAAGTCAAAAAGTTTGCTGATGAAACCTACATCCCTACTGCTTCAGTTCCATTAAAACCAGCCCTTGCAATTCTTTTGCATTTGATGGGATTTCAGCGAGAAAAAGGTGCTGAAATTTTAGTAAAAGCAATGACGATGGCATTGACTTCTGGAACTGATTCGACTGCTGAAATTGAGGCATACATGACAGATATCGATGCTTGCATGAAAAAGGTTGAAACGATGGCAGCAGCATTGCCACCAGCAACTCGTTCAGGCAAAACGACTGTTAAGGGTTCGATTCAAATTGTACCAGCAGTATCTCAACCATTAGACAAAGCAATTTAATGGTTTCAAATAAAAGTTTTTTCTATCTCTGCAATTTGTGGAGATAGAAAAATTCTTTTTATTTTTTTGAAATTTCAATTGAGCATTTTTTATTGTTTGCAAAAAAACCATGATATTTTTTTCGTTTTTTTGCTGCAACTGATTTTGCAGTTTTTTTATTGGAAAATTTCTTTGTAAATATTATTTTTCCATTTTTATAGAACACAACATTATACATTCCGTTTTTTAATTTGCTAATATTTTTTGCACCAACTTTGTTATTTCGGGATATTCTGCGATTCAGACAATTCTGAGCATGGGTGCATTCCCTTAAGTTTCTTATTCTATTGTCCAATGGATTGTTGTTTTTGTGATCTATAACTTTGTTTGGATTTAATTTACCGTGATAAATATAGTATATTATTCGGTGGGCAATGTATATTTTTGAGACACCGTTAAAAGTTATAGTTATTTTGTAACTTGGTACACCTTTGCCAGATCTTTTTAAGCTGCCAGCTTTTTTTCCAGCATATCTTTTGTTCCAGCCTAATTTATCGTTTTTAATTTTTCGCCATCTTAGGCCTGTCATACTGGTTTCGTCTATTTTTAAAATTTTTCTCAAATGGTTTAAGGGTACAAACATAAAATCTCCAAAAAGTATTGTTATTAAATAATAGTATCTTGGAGATTTTTTTACAAATTATCTTTTCCAGCCATAAAACCAATCGCTGAAATCTAATGACTTAGTGTCATTTTTTATTTTTTCTTTTTTGTAAGAAATGTTTGAAGATTCATTATATTTTATTAGGCTATTAATTTTACTTTCATCTTTACGACCATGTTTTGAGATAGCGTTAATGAGCTTAGTAGAGTTGGTTCTTAAACCTTTCATTAATTCTTTTACTTCATCTCTGATATCATAATAACAATCGTGACAAGCAATTTCTAAATAAGTAATTTTTTTGTGGAAATTATCACTACTGTATTCAGAATAATCTGGATATAAAAGATGACAAATTTCATGTGTAGCTATATGAAAAATTAATTTAGAGACTCTGTTTATTGGGGTATCTCCGTTGGAATCAGATTCATTGTCTTCATTTTTATTTGCAAGAGATGCTGTTACAAACGCATCTTCATATTCTTTGCTTCGTAATTTATCTGAAAATAATTTTGGGTTAATGCTGCTGGCAATTGAAATAGGATTAATACTAACACTAGGATATGGTCTTCCAGCTTCGTTGTCTGAAGGAACATAAACACCATTGCATTCATCAGAAAAAATTAAGCCAGGTATAAAATTTTTCTCAGATATTTGATTTCCAAATGTTGTTGATGTCATTTTCTCTACAATAATTTTCAAACTTTTTTGCCAAATTATTAATATTTCAGATGTTAGATGTACATTTTTATTAATCCAATCTCTAGCAACAAAATTTTTCTGTATCATAATTGCAGCTGGAGTTTCTAATCCTTCGACCATTTGCTTGATGTCTTTGACTGTAATGTTTGGTTTTTTAGCTAAATCTTGAGCAATTACATTGGCTAGATTTTTTTGTGTTTGATCAAGAATTTTTCCTGTTGCTTTTTCATAAGCACCAATTATATCTTCAGCTGTTTTTTTAGGTGGTTCATTTTCTTGACTTGGTTCATTATTTTGGGTATCTTTAAAAGCTCCATCTAAACTTTGAAATATAGAATCTATAAGTTTATCGCTTTTCATTTGTGATACTGGTGTATGGGTAGACATGGGAGATGATTCTGAATTTACATTGATTGTGTCAATTCCTTTTTTAAATAATTCATCATCTCCTGTTTTACTTGCAAAATCATTAATTGTAGTTAATGTTGCTCTAATTGTTTCCCCTAATTTACCTCTGACTTTATCACGACCTGGGTCAAGAGGATAGTCCTGAGAACTTGGTCTAGCAGTTGTTTGAATTGAACAAATCAAATCTATTTTTTTAAAATTTTGTCTTTCGTCAAATTGAAATTGTCCATTAACCATCACATATAGTTTGCCACTCCAGTCATTTGTTTTACGCACAAAAAATTGTACTTTTGTATATTTTGTTGAAACTAAATTTACATCATTTATACTTTCTGCAATTTTATCTTTATATTTTGCTAAAATAGTTTCTGCGGTTTTTTTAGCACTTTCACCATCATAGACATTAATCAAATTATTTAAATTGTCTAGAGATTTTAAATCAGGAGAATCGTGAACAAACAATGGAGTTATTAATTTTTTATCTAAAATTATTTTAACTCTTCCGTTTGTTGCATATTTTTCACAATAATTTTTAAGTTCATAACTAGGCACAGATGGTAATCCAAAAAGAGATAGTGTAGTACCATCTGATTCTTTTTTTATTTCTGATGTTGGGTGTTCATAGTTTAAGTTTTTTTTAGTGCCCGAATAGACATTTTTCTGAAAACGATTTGAATGTATATTGTTTGTATCAATACTCCAACCATGTTTTGGAGTTTCTTGGATTAATGCTTTTGCTATGCCAAAACCGCCCCCTGCACCTTCACTTGTTTTTTTTCCACTCTCAAATGTCACAAAAAACTTTTTGCTTAAGGTATCCCAATCCATACCTATACCTTTATCTTCTACTACTATATCCATGTAAGTATCATAATAACTTGTTGTAATAATAATTTCTGGACTAAAATTTTCTCTAGCGGTAAGACTGGGATGTTGCTTTGGATCAGTAGCATCGACAGCATTTTGTAGTATTTCTCTAATAACTTTTAAAGTTTTTTCGCTTTCGTTTTTGGTGTTATAAATGGAAGATTTTAAATGTTCGTCTAGCCCTTCTTTGTTTACTTCATCAGGAAATTCTTCATCTTTTTTATTAAAACCTATTTCAGTTATTTTCTTTAATTGTTCTATTTGTTGCTGATTATAATTAGATTTTTCAATCATTTGTATCATGTTGATTAATGATATTTTATTTGATTCACCTATATCATAATCATCAATTGAAATTAAATTTTGCACTTTAGGTAATATTTCATGTAGATGATTAAATTGGCCCTGATTTATTGTGTCTAATATATTTTTAGCAAGAGCAATATTTTCTATAGATGGATTTCTATTTGCATTCTTAAATAATTTAGATGTTTCGTTAATTTCATTTGAAATATTGCCTAATATTTCTCTTATTTTTTTTTCGCTTTTGTCATTAGAATTAATCCAAATGTCAATTTCCGCTATTAATTTTGTTAACATTATAGTGTTTTCCCTGCCATAGCTGCCATTTCTAATATTCGTAATAATTTTTCAGTTTGTGATGGTGACATTTTCACAAAAATTTCAGAACTAATGATACCACTCAATCGTTCCAGCAAATTATGCAATGGATCAGAAAATTCTTTGATTCCATCATTGTTAATTGCTTTTGACCAATTGTCAAATCTTTCATCATTATATAATTTTTTAATTGTGTGTAAAGTATGCGATTCCCAAGACATATAGTTCCTTTTTTTAATTTCAATTATATATTCAGTTTAATTATAAAATAATTTATCTAAGCAGTTAATTTTTTATATTTTAAGCTTGACATTGTTTTTGTTTGTGCTATATTAATATTGTAGTTTGATTAAGTGGTTATCAAACGAATTTAATTTAGTTAACCGCATGGAGATTATAAGATGAAAATTGTGTTTGAGCGAATTACAAAGCGAAGATTGAACAGGAACAAGATAAGGGCACAAATTGATAAAATTGTGCAAAAAGGATTAGCTGGACAACGAGGCAGAGGATGGGTTTATGAGATTAAGTCTATTAAACAACAATGCCGATATCAGGATCAAAATTGGTCACAACATGTGACGGTAATACTAACACCTACATCAGATCGGCAGTCAATTCTCGACAAGATAACTAATATTATCACAAAGTTTGCAGATGTTGGAAGAAATGCTGCGTTTATTAATACACCTTGGGTTATTGCTGAACCATCTGGATTTTCTGAAATGGCAGAAGCTACACAAGAAGTTATACAAGAAGTTATACAAGAAGTGCCACAACAAGTTGTCCGAAGGGTTGCTAATTCAGAAATACCAAAAAGCTTGGGTGAAATTAATTTGATTCGCAAAAATGAATTTGATCATATTTATGATCGCAATTCACAAATTGCTAGAATATTTAATTCGCTTGAACTTGCAAAAATAACAGGATTTAACAAACGATCTCATTGTCTGCTAAATGGGCCACCAGGATGTGGTAAGACTGAAATTCTTGAATCCTTCAAGAAAATGCTAGGCAAAAAGGATGAAGCATATATTAGTTTTGATGGTTCAAATATGACTAGGGCGGGAGTGGTTGAACAAATTATCAATTCAAGTGCTGTGCCACCTGTGCTGATTATCGAAGAAATTGAAAAATGTGAAGAACAGCATTTGCGTTGGTTGATGTCTATCATGGACAGTAGGGGTGAGGTGCGTAGAACTAATTTCAGAGTGGGTACACAGGCTAGAGATGTACGCATGGTTGTTTTGGCAACTGCGAATAATACCGAGGTATTAGAGAGATATATGGGTGGAGCAATCTCTTCTCGATTTGATGCTAAAATATATTGTCCAAGACCATCAGAAAAAGTTATGCGACAGATTTTAGCAAGAGAAATTAAAAATATTGAACAGGACAATCTAAATGGTAATCCTTTATGGATTGACAAAACTATTGAGTTCCTGTACATCAAATGGGGGATTACTGATCCTAGAAACTTGATTACATTTTGTACTAGTGGCAGAGACAAGTTATTAACAGGTGAAGCTCAACAGGAATGGGAAGATACTTTAGATCCAAACCACAAGAAGAAATTCTTGGTTGAGAAGAGAAATCGAGAAAAAGAAGATGCTGCGGAATTCAAAGATGTAGTTAACGGATAAATTTAATTTTTAAAAGTGGGGTAACTCCCACTTTTATTTCTTAGAATTAATTAAATTTAGTTTTATTGACTTTGTATTTTTTTATCTTATAATTATAATATGGTTTATTTTTTAGTAAATGGAAAGATTCAATGAAGGATTCAATGAAAGATAGAACAACTAATTCACTAATAAGTTGCATCATGCAAGATGTTTTCCCGCCTATATTTGTCTGTGCTTATTTTGGAATAAAATCTCAAGAAGATTACGATGCATATTATTATCCAATTCGTGCTGGAGAATTAAATGCGGATAATTTAACCACTATTGTGGGGAATGGAAATGAATTGACAAATTTATTAAGATCTGTTAAATCTAATCCTCATAAAGAAATTATAATTGAAACACCTTGGGATAATTTGCCTTGTCCACAATAACTATTGATATGATGAATTTTAAAAAATACATGGAACTAAAAGATGCCGAAGTGCATCACCCAAAACATGGTCTTGTTGGAGTTTTTAACAAGGCAAAGGGATTTGTGCCAATCAATGATAAGTTAAAATCTATGCCTAAAGGTTCTGTCATAAAACATGAAGAACCAATTCAAATGAAAATGACTGACATCAAGTTGCAAAAAATATCTTAGTAATTGTTTTTATAAGAGTTTTTAAATGAATACTCCTGATAAAAATATTCCAGTTGAAACCATAGAAAAAGTTTTTCGTTATGTTGTAAATCGTGGATTTCCTTATTATCAATATACTTTGAAACAAAAACATGATGAAATTGAAAAAATAAAAAAATATGATTTGAATAAAATTATAGTTGATAAAACTGTAAGGCAAACTATGCATGGGTTAGGATTGTGTTGGTCTTATTTTAATCACTCATGGAACATTAGAAGTAAAAATTTTAAAACTCCAAAAGAAGTATGGGATAATGAAGTCTTATTGCGAAAAGCAATTGAAAGACGATTGAAGCGTGGGGGCTTAAGCATGATCCAAGAAAATGGACATATGACAGATGCTCAAATTAGAAAGGCTGTTAAATCTTTTTCTGGTGTTCAAGCTGTTAGCAATTTTAGACCAACTGCTGCTGCTGCTATTTATCGAAAATATTCTGGTAGTGGAATAGTTTGGGATATGTCTGCTGGATTTGGTGGTAGATTATTAGGGGCAATTATTAGTGATACAGTAAAAAAATACATTGCAACAGATCCAAGTACAAAAACCTCAAACGGACTGGTTAAGATGGCAAATGAATTAAAACCAGATAAAATGGAAATTGAAATTTTCAAAATTGGAAGTGAAAATTTTGTTCCAAAAGAAAAAGTTGATTTGTGTTTTACTTCACCTCCTTATTACAATACGGAAGAATATTCAAATGAAGCAACGCAAAGTTATAAGTCATATAATACAATTGATTCTTGGAATGAAAAATTTTTGAAGAAGACAATAACAAACACTAGTAAGTGTCTTAAGAAAAATGGATTTTTAATTTTAAATATTGCCAATGTAAATACACATTCTAATTTAGAAAAGGATACTGTAAGCATTGCAAAAGCAGAAAAATTTTCATTAGTTGATACATTGAACATGCAATTATCAGCAGTATCATCTGGTTATAAAATTGAGCCAATATTTATTTTTAAAAAAGAATAAATGCTGTTGTGTTGAAGTAATTTTTTTTACCCAAAAGGATTTTTAAAATGATTATTGTTCATGATGGAAAAGCTCACACGGATGATTTTTTGGCAACATGTGTTTTACTGCACAAGCTTAATTGTCGTGCAATTAGAACTAAAGCAACCCAAGAGCATTTAGATGATCCGAATTGTTGGGTAATCGATCAGGGAAGAGATTTCAATCCTGATTTAAAAAACTTTGACCACCATCATATTCATGAAGAAATTTGTGCCTTGACTATGGTCTTGGATTATTATTATGGCAAAGGATATCGAGAAACCATACCACAATTTAGATTCATCGAAATCATGGATTCATATGGGCCTAAAGCTGCCTCAAAGTTTTGTAATGTAAATGAGGAAGCATTAGAGATAGTTTACAATCCTATTTGTAGTTCTATGATTGATGTGTTCTCAAAAGTTAATGGTGAATTAAATGACCCTCTTTATTCAGTTATGAAAATGATGGGTGAATCAATGTGCCAGTATATTGAGAATACGCAAAAGCTTTTGAACATGATTGGTGATGGTGTTGAATTTATTGAATTTAAAAATCTTTCAGTTATGAATGTTTTAAATTGCAAACTTGAACAAGGATTTTCAATTGAAGAACTTCCAACTAAAAAATATTGCAAGCTTAATAAAAAAGAAGCAGATGTTATCTTGACAAAAGATAGCAGGGGTGGTGGCTATCGAATGGTATCAGGCAATACTGATAAATTAAAATTTGTACCAAGTGAAAAAGCATATTTTGTTCATAATAGTGGTTTTCTAGTTGGCTTTAAAAACTTAGATGATTATAAGATAATTTTAAATCAAGCAATTGAAAGCAATTCTAATCCTACTTAATATTGTGTTATTCCACTATATAAAGCATGAAAAGAAGTTGTTTTTGTTGTGATGAAAAAATTAAATCTGAAGGCTCAGACTTTATAAACCCTCCAATCAATGCCACTCATTGGACAACGAGTGGCAATTTTGGTAGCAATGTTTTTGATAGTTTTACTGAATCAGAAAAATTAGAATTGTACATCTGTGATAATTGCTTATTGAAAAAAGCAAAATCTGTTTATTATTTTAAACCAGTAAGAATTAGTAAAATAGAAGGAATAAAAACATTCGATAAGGAAATCAATAAAAGAAAAAGAATTTCTAATAAGCTTAAGAATAATAAAAAAAAATTACAATGATATCCAATTATTATTTTTATCTTTGATGTATCTGATAGTTTTAAAAATATCTGACATTTTTTTCATTCTTATTTCTATTGATTTAGGATATTTTTTTTCTGCTTGATTGATTATAATTTCAATATCTTTCTTTGCAACAACATACAATTTGCAGTTCTCACTTGTTTCAGGGATTCCAAAATATAAATTTTTTGTTGCATTGCTTCGTATCGTTAAATCATCTGTTACGCATCTTTTGTTTTCTTGTGGCATGTACACCGCAACTAATATTTTATTTTCCCAATCAATGCCATAATAGAACCATAAACCAATTGTTGCCAAAATTAAAAATTTTATAGTTTTCATGTTTTCTCCTTGTTCTAATTTTACTTGAACTTAAATTTAATAAAAGTTTTTAATTTTAAAATGTCAATTTAATTTTACATTTATGTTAAATCTTTATGATTAATCTAATTGACAAGAATAATGTGTTTGTGATACTTTAAAATTTGGATTTTTATTAGCAAAAGGAGTTTCAAATGTCTGAATGGAATAAACGAATTGATACCAGAGCAAATGACATGGCACATGGCATAACTTTCCACATGTGGGAAAGAACGATGGAAAATTGCAGAGGGGAAGCTGCATTTGATACTAAAAAATTGCACCTAGAGGGCAAGGTAAGTCTTACTCTGGCAGAAAATCAACATAAGTATGGCAATGAATTAATTGCTCAAATTTTTGGTACTGGAGTGGAAATCAAAGATCGAAGAGATCCTAAATATAATCGTATTCAAGTTTACCTTGGTCAATTTGATGAAAAAACAGCAGTAATGTTAGAAGACATGGCAAAAACCATTAGGGAAATATTAAGCAAAAATAAAAACGATTAGCTTGGTTTTTCTACCAGCATATCTAAAAAGTAAAAAAGTATAAATAATGCTCCAATACATGCAGATACATTTGACATGGTGTAGGACTTTAAAAATAAAATTTCTGCTGCACTAAGAAAATTTACTAATGGAAAAGATAATACTAACAAAAGTGTAGCTATGTTTTGAATTTTCTCAATTAAATTCAAATTTTCCATTCTGTAATTCATCTTGAACATTGCAATTGCAAATGGTATTGCATACAATCCTACTAAAAAACTAAATCCAGCAGCAAAATAAATCAACATTGCAAACTCCTTTTTTATTTCTTTTTTTAATTTAATAAAAATAATTTAAAAAGCAATATAAATTTTTATTAAAAAAAAGCTTGACATTATTGAAAACAATGTTAATATTCAATTATCAATGTTGTAGCAGTTAAACATTGATAATTTAAAACATGACTGCAAGGAGATTAAAGATGAAGAATAAATTTGCAACAGATGTGATTGAAGGATTTTTAAAGAATAATCTTGATGGAGCAGACATTGCTCAAAGTTTTTCTAATAACGATGAGAAATTTTCATTTGATAATTTTAATTATTACTTAAAACAACTTTTAGGTATTAATTGGGATGCTGGCTTAAACGAAAATTTTGAAGAACTAAATCAAGAATTAAAAGATCTTATTTATGCATCATATGATTCTGCTGACTTAAAAAAGATTTATAAAAATTTTGTGAAAAAGTGGAAAAAGTTCAAATAAAAAGGAGTTGATTTGATGAAGATTTTGTACATCTTTGGTGTTAAGACTAAAAAGTTATCAAACCATAATATTTTCCAATTAGAAAATCTATTGGAAGCATACGAACTCTTGATTGATCTCATGTCTGAGAGCAACAAGCAATTTTCTGATAAGGAAATTAAAAATATATTTTCTTCTGATGGCATAATTGACATCCATGATGGAGAATCAATTAGAATAATTAATCTTAAGAAAAATCAAAATGCATTACAGGTAGCTAATGAAGATTTTGAAAAGTTATTATTAGCTAAGTAAATCTAATTTTTCACATCCTTGTTTGATTACATATATATTTGTAATTAAACAAGGAGAATATCATGCCTGAAATTACAAGACCCCTTTATGTTCAATATATTGGAAACCCTATTAGACAAGGATGTTGCGAGTGCATTCCTTTTGGACAAGTTGAGGGTATTGCACCTACAATAAACACAGATAAAGTTGGAAACAAATATAAACTTGGTTATTGCTCAGGAATAAATTGCAAGGAACAATGTTATTTTGCTTTCAATAACAAATCAAAAGAATATGTTTTGCACAAAGATCAAGAAGGTAATTGGTGTGGTTTAATAGCACCTGAAGATTATCTTTGTGTTGATGGTAAAATAAATGCAATTAAAGCAACCTTAAAAGATCAAGAAAGATCTGTAAAATCTATTGAAGAAAACATTAAAAACGCTGAAGAAATATTAGAAAATCCTTTAAATTACGACAACTTTGTTTTCGATTACTTTAAATTTTTTGGCCCAGGAAAAAATGCTCAAGATAATATCAGATCGATAAACGCTCTTATTTCAAATATGGAAGATGAATTAAAAAAACCAAAAGTAATAAAGGATCAAAATTATTATTTGGAAGTTCAAAAAAATATAGATAATTATAAAAAAATATTAGAAACATATAGAAGAGAAAGTTTGACTCCTGATAGTGATTTTAATAAACAAATCAAAGAATATGCTGATGCAATTATATTATTGGAAGCTGCACGAACTTTAATTAATGCTTTTGCAACAGAACTTGCAATCCTTAAAAGTGATATTGCTGAAAATCAAAGAATATTAAGAATTTGTGAATTAGAAGTTCTTGAAGAATTGATTCAAAGATATCAAGAATTTTCAAACACTAGAAACAAATAAATAACAAAAAATAAAATTATTAAAAATACTTTTTATATATAAAGTGTAAATTTATTTTTTGTTGTTAAGGGGAAATATCATGGCATATACTTTTGGATGGGTTGTTGGACCTACTGGGCCTTTAATTGAACAAGGCCTTGCAACTGATGATGCAAATCCTCATGCAATTCAAATAATAAGTTTTGATTATAGTGCATACCAGAGTTGGTGTACAGCAGCAAATCCAGATTATGCAGCATTATCAGCTGCATTAATTGCAGCAATAAAAAGTAATGTTACTGGTTGGGAATTAAAAAGTGAAGCAGGGTTTGTTACAAATCTAAGAAATCATATTTGCGGTTGTGAATCTTTGGAAGGATTAGTTGGTGAACTTACAAAAATAGAACCAACAACAACAACCACAACCGAAGAGCCAACTACAAGTACAACTTGTACAACAGAAGAACCTACAACAACGACAGTTGCACCAACTACAACCACAGTTGCACCAACTACAACAACCGTTGCACCTACGACTACAACAGTTGCACCTACGACTACAACAGTTGCACCTACGACTACAACAGTTGCTCCAACTACAACTACGGTTGCTCCAACTACAACAACCGTTGCACCTACGACTACAACCGTTGCACCTACGACAACTACAGTTGCACCAACTACAACAACCGTTGCACCTACGACTACAACCGTTGCACCTACGACTACAACAGTTGCACCTACGACTACAACAGTTGCACCTACGACTACAACAGTTGCACCTACGACAACCACAGTTGCACCAACGACAACCACAGTTGCACCAACTACAACCACAGTTGCACCAACTACAACCACAGTTGCACCAACTACAACCACAGTTGCACCAACTACAACCACAGTTGCACCAACTACAACCACAG
>Ga0114978_10000055_pt1 | contig 85649 bp, 69 predicted proteins | sample S_140212_EF_Meta_FD_87027 | JGI IMG/M metagenome (GOLD analysis project Ga0114978, IMG submission 87027) | Freshwater microbial communities from Lake Simoncouche, Canada to study carbon cycling - S_140212_EF_MetaG | ecosystem: Environmental > Aquatic > Freshwater > Lake | place: Lake...
ACCTTGTTGTCCTTGCTGTCCTTGACCTTGTTGTCCTTGCTGCGCTGGTTGATCACTATCCGCCTGGCCTGCTCCGGGTTGGCCACCTTGTGCCAATTGTTGTAACTGTGTTCTTAAATCTTGTGCTTGTTGGCGTGCGCGATCGAGATCACTGTTGCCGGGTGCATCTGCATTTTGTACCAGTTGCTCGGCACGCTCCAGTCGTTCGGCCAAATCGCGCATACCCGCGGTGACAGAACTTTCGTTACCCGCAATATAGAGGCCATAACCTGCATCGATATAAAGCGCCGCATCAGTCACTGCTTGTTGTAACTCATTTTCGGTGAGGGTGTCAGTGGCGCGTTGCAATTCGTTGCTGGCCTGAGGTACTTCTTTGCTGAAATTTTGCATGGCATCCATCATGTCTTGTTGCAAGTCGCGCAGCTGGGCAGAGAGTTGTTGTTTTTGCTCAGCAAGAACAGATTCTTCTGTTAAGGTCATGCCGCGACTATTGGGGTTTGAGCCACTTTCGCGTTCTTTAACGGCGGTTGCGGTCGCCGTTTGTAATTGTTGTTCCATGCGTTCCTGATCTTGCAACATTTGCTCACTGAGGTTGGCCATGTTCTCGAATGACTGTTGCATACCAGCCAGTTGATCCTGGGCGATCTGCTCGCTTGCGCCTTCGAGTTGACGTTGGGCTTCTGCAGCAGCACGTTGCAACTCCTCGGGAGTCATGTTGCCTTGCATGCCTTCGGCGGTTTGATTCATGGCGCGGATAGCACTGTCCATGCGGCGCTCTAATTCGCTTTGTGCCACGGGTTCGCCATCTTGCCCTTGCTGCTGACCATCAGCGCCAGCTTGTTGCTGCCCCTGTTGACCTTGTTGTCCCTGCTGCCCTTGTTGACCTTGCTGCCCCTGTTGTCCCTGCTGCCCTTGTTGACCTTGCTGTCCCTGTTGACCTTGCTGTCCCTGCTGATTGTTGGCTTGCTGTTGTTGCTGCCGGGTTAATTGTTGCAAACGTTCCTGTAATTCTTCAGCTTCGCGACGCAACATTTCTTGCTGATAACGCTGTGCCTCAGTAAGTTGCTGGGATTGATTGCTCAAATTGTTGGCCAGTTGTTCCTGACGTTTAGCAAGCTCATCCAATTTATCCATGATGTCAGCAGCTTCTTCCTGCTGGGCCTGCGGACTTACACTGGCCCCGGTCTCGTATTGATTAAGTTCGCGGTCCATTTCAAGTTCAAACATTTCGGCCAAATCTTCACTGGCGCGACCACCACCGCCACCACCACCACCGCCTTGTTGTTGCTGAAGGGTGATGTCATTGAATATGGATTCGGCACGCAACAAATGTTGCAGGGCTTCTTGTGCCGGTTGCATAGCTTCGTTCAGTTCTACTACGGCTAAGCGCTCAGAGGCGGGGTGCATACTCTGCACCGCTTGTTCCATGTTGTTAACAAATTCTTCAATACGCGGGTCTGCGTCGGTCAGTTGCCGATCCCGAGTACGTTGCGCCAGGGTGCTGGCTTGTTCAGCCAGCGTGGTTTGTAGTTCGGAAAGTAATTTAGAATTTATTTCGACTTGAGTGTTGGTAGTGTCTTCGGCTTGTTCACGAATCAGGTTCCAGGCCGACACAATAATTTGGCGCTGACGCTGGGAAATTTCGTCTTGTTGTTGACCGCCACCACCACCGCCGCCGCCACCACCACCCGAAAGTTGTGACTGGGAATAACGCCGGTTATAAGGCTGAATCTGAATAAAATACATGTCGGTACGCACCGTGTTGCCACGGTCGCTGGCCTGTGCATAGTAAGAAATAATATCGCCCGGTTGCAGCGGAATAAGTTCTGGCGCGGGCTCGGTCACTTCAGTAGTGGCATTCGTTTCTGTACTACCGTTGGCGGATGTAGGTTCTACAACAGGCTCTGCCAGGGCATCCTCATCCAGCACCACATTAAACTGACCTACGTTAGCTTCTATTTTGCGGGTGGCCACGGTGGTCAAGTCTTCGAGCATAAACATATGGTCAGCAGTGACTGTACGTTGATCTGCACTAAAGTCGACTTTTTCCCAATCGCCACCGTTAACAGAATATTGCAAGGCCACCGTTTGCAGGTTGTAGTCGTCTTTGGCTTCGATGCGAGTCAACACTTCTTCAATATTACTGGCGTTGTAGTCGCCGCCGGGGCGGGTGATTTCGATTTCAGGTTTGCCATCGGCGGTAATTCGAATGAAATAATCATCACTGAGTCGTACTTGTTCGCCGCCCACAATAGCAGCGATGTAATATTCCCCTTCGGCCATTACGGTGAATTCGCCCGTGGCTTGATTGCCGTTCAAACGCATATCTTGACTGGTGCTGTTGAGGATTAATTCGCCCACGCCCAGTGGTGCCGAAGTAGTAACGGTAAGTTCAACGCGTGTTTCACTCAGGGTGTTAATGTCACCTTGACTAAATGTTTCGGGATCGCGCTCGGTCCACTCGGGATAGTGGTAAGTCAGTGACAGATTTTCAATGTTCGGTACATCCACTACATTGATCAGATATTCGGGGCTGCGTAGCCCAGTCGAACTGATGTAGTAACTCATGCCTTGCTGCATGGAGAAAAAAGTGAACTCAAAGCCGAGTGGGCCTTGAACCATGGCGACGGTTTCCCATTCGCCATCGGTATTTTTTAAATTAATTATTGCTTCATCGGGAGCAAAACCTTCCATTACTGAAGTGATGCGTACATTGGCGCCGCGCCGTACACTTTCATCGCCGGGTGTAACCACAATAGATTGTGGCGGCAGCAAATCGCTGAAGGCCCAGCCAGCCAGCAAGTTGCGTAGGGAATAATTCAAAAAGCCAGGTCCTGCGATCAGCAGATAAATTAATACCAGTGCAGAGCCGGCCAGTACTGCGCCAGCCTTGTTGATTTCCACTGCTGTGATGCGCTGTTCGACCGGATGCACAGCGCTGATCTTGAGGGCATCTTCCGCCAACAAATCGATAAAAGGATTGTTGCTGGCAGACATCTGGCTATAGGTTTCAATGCGGCCATTAAACGCGGGAACACGTTGTTCCACCTGGTCACTGATACCATTTTTAATGCGTTGCAACGGACCCCATACAAGCTTGGTAATGACAGCAGCTAGTGCCAGCACCAAAAAAATCCGGAACACATTGGTGGTGATACTGGCAAAGCCACTCTCAGCCGAAAACCAGGCGCCAACCGTGGCAACTACTAGGAAGACAACGGCAGTAGCCGCCGCGCCTCTCATCAAGGCGAGTTTGCGTAGTCGTGCCCTGAAGGCTTGGAGATAGAGATCAAGCTGTCTGGATGTGTTCATCAGAAAGAACCTGTCTTGAGATGCAGATAACGATTGCCGAGCAATGATTCTGCCAACACCATTATGGCAAGCAGAATCAAAAACCAGCGCCACACTTCTATTTCTTCAAAGTCATCTGCTGCTAATGCGGCAGCGGAAGTTGTATTGATATCGCTGGTGGCGGTGCCTGCCACAATGTTCTGCCAGTTTTGCAAAGTTTGCACGGGCATCAGGGTGAGATCAGATTCGCGCAGGTCGGGGTTGACAGCTACCAACACCTGTCCGGCGGGCGTATAGACCTGATAATAGCCCGTTTTGCTTAACTGCACATCTTGATCCTGGGTGGTATCGGCCAGTGACAATAAGTTTTCGCCGTCAGGATCAACGACTTGGCCAGAGGAGCCACCTGTTTGGGTCAATTGCAGAAAGCTGTCGGCAAGTTGTTCCTTGACCAGCAGTTTTTCGTTGGAAAGGTATTGCGCTACCTCACTGATGAAACTCACAAACACCGGCTTGACCGGCAAGTCGGAAGTAGAGTTGTCGAGGCTGGAAGTAAACAACATTAAGCGACCGGCGCCGATGGCGCGTTCGATCAATACTGGGCTGTTGGCACTCTGCGCAATCAGCACACGATCTGCGGCAGTGATCTCGAAGGGTAAGACTCGCACATTGATATTGGCCCAGCCACTGCTATTGTTGAGCACGGGATGGGTTGTATCTATTTGTGTAATCGGTTGTGTGCCAGTTTGGGTGCTGGCCGCGATAGCGTTAATTACGTTGCCCAAGATCGGTAAAGTAGATAGCGCTGCAGTGCGAGGGCCGGCCCCAGCAAACACCGCACCACCCCCATTAATGTAGTCGGTTAAAGCTGCGGCGAGGCCTGCATTAACGATGCCTATATCTTCCACAATCAACCATGGATAGCGCTGCATAATTCGCATGTCGAGATCAGCTACGTCCACGGGTTCTACTAAATAACCTCTGGGCGCAGTTTCCAGTGCAGCGCTGATGTAGGTAATACCAAGTGAAGTCAAATCGTCAGTTAACAACAATACTGGTGCTGGCGGGGAATTCTCGAACACGGTGTAACGCACGTCATCTTCAGCCAGGCTGTCATGTGGTGTCAGGCTTACGTCAACGCGATTGTCGCCCTCCCCAAACACCACATTATTAAATTGCACCAATACAACACCATCACCGTTGCCGGTGACCTGCAGTTCTTGTTGCATCTCATTGTTGATGGAAAGGCTTAATTGCTTGGTGGTGGCAGAATCGGCTAGGTTGTAAGTACGAATGCTGGCAATGACTGTGGAGCGGTTTTCAATTACGACTGAATCGATGGTCCAGTTGGGGTGCACTTCCAAATCCACTTGTTGCACATCAAGGATTACCGGCCGGCCATTTATCACATCGGGAATCATGTCGGCGAAACGTAGTGCTTGGCCACTCAGCTGAAAATCGCCAATTACGTGCACAATAAAATTGGCTCGGCTTGTTTCTATCAAGCCATTGAGGGTGGAAATCATGACACCTAAATCTAAACGGCCCTGATCGGGCTGCATATCAGCGAGCAAACCTTGTAGTTCGTCGGTGGCAGAAGTCGGCGCTGCAATGGTGGTAACGTTGGTACTGGCGCTGTATAGACTGGCAATGTCATCACTACCCATCGCAGATAGGATGTTGGTGGCGCGTTGACGGGCAGTAGCGAAGTTGTCGCCTTCCAGCATGGAGAAAGAGGTATCCAACACTATGACATGATGGGTGGTGTCTTCACTAACGGCCGCTTCCGGTGTGCTGAAAAAAACCGGGCGTGCAAAAGCAAAAGCCAATAACGCAAGAAACAACATTCGCAGGGCCATTAACAACAAATATTTCAGCTTGCGTTGTACATGGATACGTTTTTTGGATGCTTCCAAAAAACGGGTAGTGCTGAATTTTTCGCGCTCAGTGGTTTGGGTTTCCAGGCGATGCAGCCACCACGGCAGTGCAATACCTAGCAGACCAAGCAAAAACAGGGGCGTAATCAGGCTCATCCGCGTTTTTCCCTGAAGGTTAAATAAGAGTGTAGGGCTTTATCAAGCGGTTCGCTGGTGTTGATCAATACATGATCGGCATTCATCCCGCTGGCAGTGTTCTGGATGGCGCTAATGTGCGCGCGAATACGATCGTGATACTCCTTGTTCATGAATACCGGCGATACTTCGATGGCGTGTCCAGTTTCAAGATCTTCATACAAGGTTGATTCTTTGATGTTGGGGTTAAGTTCAGCGGGGTCTAGCAAATGAAATAAAATAACATCCTGCCCCTGCATAGCGAGAGGACGTATGTTGTCGAGTAATTCTTGGGTGTCGCAATAAAAATCAGAGATAACCGCCACCAGTCCGCGTCGTTTGATTCGTTCCTGAAAATGGCTCATGGGGTGTTTAAGCTCAGTGCCCTTGGCAGGTTGTGCTTTATCCAGCGTATGAATAACTCCCTGCAAGGAGCCGCTGCGGCTGGCCGGTGGTCGGTATTCCACAACGTTATCTGCAAACACCATCACCCCTACCGCATCGTGTTGCCGTGAAGACATATAGGCTAGGCTTGCTCCTAGAAATTTGCCGAACTGTAGTTTGCTTACCCCTGTTTTGTTTCCTGCAGAACTGCCAAACCCCATTGAAGCACTACTGTCGAGCATTACCATCAGATGGCTGTTGGTCTCGCCAAGAAAGCGTTTGATATAAGTTTTGTCGGTGCGGGCAAATACATTCCAGTCGATGTAACGCGGGTCGTCACCATCACTGTAGGCACGGTACTCAACAAATTCTTGGCTGAAGCCAAATTTTGGTGAGCGGTGCAAGCCAATAAGAAAACCCTCGACAGAATATTTGGCCACCAGTTCCAAATTAGAAAGGCTGGCCAATACTGTAGGGTTCAGTAGGTTGGCAGTGGGGCGTTGTGCGGGGTTAGAGGCCATGGCTAATACCGGTTAAGCCTCGTCACTTGCAGGGACTACCACACTATCTAACATCGTGCTGAGAATCTGATCAACCGTGATGTTGTCAGATTCAGCATAATAATTAGGCAATACACGGTGACGCAAAATTGGCAGCGCCAAGCTTCTTAGGTCGTCAGCCGTCACATGATAGCGACCTTGCATTAATGCCCTTGCTTTGGCCGCCAACACGAGGTTCATGGTGGCGCGAATACTGGCACCAAAGTTTGCGTATTTGCGAATGATGTCGGGAGCCAACGGATCGGTGGGGCGGGTGGCACGGATAATGTTTACTGCATAAGAGTTTAGTGAATTTGAAATAGGCACTTGTCGTACCAATGCCTGAAATTGCACGATTTCTGCGCCAGTGGTGCAAGCTTCAACCTTAGGCATTTCCACCGTAGTAGTGAAGCGCTCGATGACCTGGACTTCTTGCTCAGAGGAAAGGTAGTCGAGCAACACATTAAACAGAAAACGATCTAGCTGGGCTTCCGGCAACGGATAGGTACCTTCCAATTCGATTGGGTTTTGGGTAGCAAGTACAAAGAAAGGTTTGTCCAGTTTGTGGTTTGTACCACGTACAGTTACCGTTTTTTCTTGCATAGCTTCCAGCAAGGCGGCCTGCGTTTTGGGTGGTGTGCGATTGATCTCGTCAGCCAGTAGTACATTGGTAAATACTGGGCCGGGAATAAACCGCCACTCACGTTTGCCGGTAGTTTGGTTTTCTTCCACCATATCGGTGCCGGTAATGTCCGTAGGCATTAAGTCGGGAGTGAACTGTATACGTTTGAAGGTCAAGCCAAGGGCGGTGGCTAGTGTATGCACCAACAAAGTTTTGGCGGTACCGGGCATGCCGGTTATCAAACAGTGGCCACCCACAAACAGGGTTACCAGCAAATTGTCGACCACTTCATCCTGACCCACGATGGTGCCGCGCACCTGTTCCCGGATTTTATTGGTTACCGTTTGAAAACGTTGCACCAAGTTGCGCGTGCTACTGTCTATGTCTGGTGTTGCTTCTGCTGACGCTATCTCTTCTTGCATAATAATTTCCTGCCTGTTGGGGTTGTCCAAGGTTGGTTATTGCGGATTCTTTCTGCTTATTTCTAGCAACAGCATTTGTGCTGGACGATATTGCGGGGCGATGTCCAGTGCTGTCATCAGGTGCTGCATGGTAAGTTCAGTATTGTTCAAGGCTCTGTAGGCGGTAGCCATTTTCAAGTTGGCATCTGCCTTGTCGATGGGATCAAGGGCTAGCAGAACTTGAAATTCTTCCAATGCAGCTTGTGGTTGATCTAAGGCGAGATATAAATCCCCCAGTTTGATATGAACGTCTTCAGAAAAGGGATCGGACCATAACACATCGGTTAATACTTCCAGAGCGGCATTCTGGTCAGCACGTTCTAGATAATAAGCTGCCAGAGTCAGCAAGCTGCGCGGCGCATAACCACCTTTTTGCCAGAAAGTTTGCAGAGTCAAAAATTCATTCTCTTTGTCTTCTAGTCTGGAGTAAGCGCGCGCCATGGCAATGTAGGGACTGTCGACTTCTACATAGTCAGGATAAGTAAAATTAGCGCGCTGCCCGGCGGCAATCGCTGCTTGCCAGTCTGAGGTTTCTAAAGCGGCAAAACTAGCCTGCTGATCTTCCTGCCATGCGGTCATGCCGTTGAGTAAGGGGCCATATTCAATGTCGATGAATTGTTTGAAGTGGGCATCAAAATCCGCAACACTGATACCAAGGGTTTTTTCAATGGCTGTTATCGCATCAGTACCGTCTTTAAACTGATAGAGAATATCCACAATTTTGTCGAAGCCATATTCAATGTCGATAAATTCAAACACCAGTCCCGACTGCATATAGGTCACGATAACTTGATCTTCATAGCTGGGGCGCATAAACCCGTCGTCGAGTTTCGCGACCGATAAAAATTTGCCTTCACTCATGGCCTTAAGCACATTGTTGGGAATTTTCCGACCTGGTGTTGGGCCGGTACGCCATTCTTCGAAGACGGAAATACCTTCACTGAACCAGCGCGGGATCAAATGGTTGGTAGCTTCTATGGTGAACACGTGCGCCATTTCATGCCAAAGCGTAGTACCCCAGTGATAACTTTCACCTTGCGGATGCGCAGTGGGCGAGTCCATTGCAAACAGATAACCAAAAGTTACACCCAGCAACCCCACACCGGGCATGCCGATGGAGCGCACCACAAAATCTTCGTGGTTGGGAAAAATTTCAACAGTAATGGGCTCGTTCGGCGTGAAGCGATAACGTTGGGTGTATAGGTCAATACTTTCTTCGGCCAACTTTCGAGCGTATTTTTCTAGAACAGCGGTTTCCGTTTTGCCTAACCGTAATTGCAAATGGGGGAATGGCCCTGCTGGGGGATTCGGAAAACTTTTAATTTCCATCTCGTCCTGAAAGGTATCCAACATGCGTAAAATGTTGATGGTCTTCGGATTAAAAGCATCACCTGCAAAGGAAGTTTTTACATGATCAATAGCCGGGGTCACTTGATTGAGTCGCAAATAGTTTTGACCCAGCTCAAGATGTGCTTCCCAATGATCGGGTTGAATCGCAACTGCTTTTTCATAGAACTCACCAGATTCTCGGTAACGGCGAATGTTGGTGGCGAAATAACCAAGCGTGGCCCATACATCGCCATAAGCAGGATTGGCAGCCAGGGCAATATCTACAAACGGCTGGTAGTTAGCGCGCGTCATAAAAGCGTGGGCAGCTTCCAGTGCGTAAACTTCTTGTAGTGGTAGTTTTTGTTCCTTGCCAAATTCCAGTGCTGTGTCGAGAGCGTTGCGGGCGTCATCGTATTTATCTTGTTCTAGAGCGGCCTTGATCATCATCAGCATGACGCGGTATTGCGCACCGGGTGCGGCAAACGCGTTGTCCGTGACGCTGGCCAGATGCGTGTTAACTTCTTCTTCGTTGCCGCCCTGTGCAAGGGCGCGTGCCGCTCCGACGTGGGCAAAGGCATTTTCTGGATCAATGCCCAACGCTTCGGCGAATAAATTGTAAGCTTCCTGATATTGATAGGTTTGCATGAATAGCTCACCCCAGCGCAACTTGGGTAATGCAGAGGTAAGGTCAGCATCGGTGGCACTCTGAAACATTGCGTTGGCATCTTGTAAATCACCTAGTGCCCAAAACGCCTCAGCTTTAATCAGCTGGGATTGTTCGGTGCCAAGCAGGCTGCGATAACAAGTTTCAGCTGCTGTAAGTTGGCCGCTGAAGTGCTGGTCATCACACTGCTGTAAAGCGGGATTATCGATCGCACCATACAGTTGATCGCGGGCAAGAATTGGTGCGCAAAATCCAAGGCCGGTAACCAGAAAAAATATCAGCATGGATTCCGGCTGGTGCCGGAATGAACAGCTATGCTCAGATAATTTAGCGCGTAGCACCGTCGCCTCCGGTGGTTTCGGGTACTTCAATAACAAGTGGGTCTAGGGTTGGTAGAAGATTTGCGCCATTGGCAGCAGCTTGCTCTGATTCAATCTGTTCTGCTAATTCGGCAGATTCGAGAATTAATACCTGCAACTGGGCAAGATAGTCAGCATTGTCCAATTGGCTGCGGCGCAATTGGAGGTCTTCAATTTTTGCCTCAAGTGCCACGCGACGTTCCAGCAATTGTGCGAGTAAGGGGTCGGTACTAGTTGTTTCCACCGGGGTTATGCGTGCCAGGCTGAACTGCGCAGCCCCTTCGCCCCGCAGTTGCGGATGTTCGGTGGCTAGCTTGTCATCGGCGGCAAAATAATCAGTTACTGCACGATCTGCAAAATCGAAGGCTTCCTGAATGCTGATGTTATTGTTCTTGTTGAGATCAGCTGCACTGCTGCTCAGGGCTTCGACAAAAAAACGACCAAAGTGAGTTGCGTTGCGTTCGTTACCGTTGCGGGTAGCGGCAATCAGAATGTAGTCACTGGGTGTGGTTGTGACTTTGGTATCGGTTGCATCAGCTTTTTCATTAAGAATGGCTTCGATCATCGCGCCACTGGTGCTGGAGGTATTGACCAGAAAATGATTTTGACCAGGTAAATTTTCTAGAATGTTTTTTATGTCGGCTCCAGTAATATCTGGTCCAGGCAGGTTGAACTTGTATTCGGTGCCATCAAAACTGCCATGCCCGATAAGATATATCGCCATGCGGTCTTCACCGGTCATGCTGCGTTTGAGGTTAGTGAAATGAGCCAGAATTTTTTCACGGCTTGCGTCCTCACCAACAAAACTAACCACTCTTTCTGCTGCGGTCATGCTGTGGGCAGCGGCCACAACACTTTCGCGTTGGTCGTCAAACTGCTCCTGGTATTCGGGCATGCCGCCCAGACCTTCCACAATGCTGATGTAAAGTTCGGCTTTAGCTAAAGCAGGCAGCAAAAAAAGGCTCAGGCACAGCAGTTTAAGTTTCATCTTGATGTCCTAAATCACGCGCCAGGTGCGGCGTAAAAACCATTCGCCGATCTTGAGCAGCAATAACAGAAGGAAGAAAAATGGTGCATCCCAAAGATAAGAAATTTGTTGTTCGGTTATGCCGGCGGCGGAGAACGAGATAGCCTCGGCTATTTCGCTCCACTGGTCGGGTGTCCAATATTGACCGCCAGTGACACTGCTGACTCGTTCCAGCAAAGCACGATTCTGACGGATAGAAAAACTTTCCATACCTTGCTCAAAGCGGGTTGCCGTTTGGGTAGAGCTGATTAATTCTTCACCTTTGCGGGAAATAGCCTCGATGGAGAATAGGCCATTGCTGGCCGGGCTAAAGGCAGCTTCGTACACACCAGGCTGGCCTGCTACCTGCAATAATTCTACATTGATGAGTTCGCCGCTGTCGGAACTGGCAACGGCAGTGATCGCCAAGCCTTGATTAGCTTCGGCAGCGGGATCGCGTAACTGTGCTTGAATAACGATTTTTTCTTTTTCTACGGTGGCGCTCAGTTCAAACGGACGTGGCGAATTGGTCACCAGATTACGTGCCAGCTGACGCCAAAATATTTCGTGGCGTTGATCTTCCAAGGGCAAGCTCATCTGCCAGCGCCAGGTGCCACCGGTAGCTAGAATAAAACTTTGGCCGCGCCCATAAGGTTGTGTCACCAACAGCGGTTGTTGGCGTCCTGCTACTGTTGTCTCTAGTAATGTGGTGGCAGCAGGGCGTAAAGATCCAATGTTTTGATAATCTGCGACAGCGGGTAACTCCGACCAGAGCTTGGTGTTCTCAGTGTCGCTGTCACTGAACTTAAGCATAGGCGCTACCCTGCCACTTTCGGTCAGCACTACTGGGACTTGTTCACGCACAAACTCGGCGTCCTGCAATGACAAGCGCGAAGGCAGCACTTCACCCACAACCGATTCGCCCCAGCCACCCAAACCTAAACCACTCAAACCGGCCAGCATCATCAGGCTACCACCGCGTTCACTGACGAAATCGCGGATCATCTCTTGTTGTGCTTGGGTAAACTCGCCCACAGCCATACTGCCGATAATCAATGCATCATAAGCAAATAGGATAGATCGATCGGTCGGGAAGCCATCGACCAATTGTTCCGGGTCATCAATGCCCTGACGGTAATATTTGTTGGGTGTCACTTTAAGCAAAGTAGACAGCCTCACGCTGGGATCTTCATTGAGCGCGCGCTGTAAAAATTTGTATTCCCAGCGTGGTTCACCTTCCACATAGAGAATACGATATTTGTCTTCTGGCACGTCTACCACACGCGCTCGCGTGTTGTTGGTCAACACCCGTTCTCCGTTAATCGGGTCTAGAGTAAAACGTAAATCCAGTTGGCCCGGCGCTGCGACTTCGATGTCAATTAGAGCGGTGGTAACGTTTTGTTCCGCGCTTAACTGTACTTCTGTGGTGGTCAGAAACGTATCGCCGTCATACACCTTCACGCGCGCCACTCCCGCTTGATCGTGCCGAATATTCACGCGGGCCGACAAAGTTGTGCCAGCGAGCGCTTTGGTGGGCAGAATCACTTCTTCCAGCTCCAGATCTTCCGGAATGGCAGTGCGACCCATACCAACGGTGTGTATGGGAACACCGAAGCCTGCGATTTCGTTGAGTTCGTTTTGCGCGATGGTGCCGGTGTTGTCGGCACCGTCACTGATAAGTATTACTGCGCCCAATGATGAAGAGCTGGCCTGCCGCAGTGTTTGCAATATGGACTGACCCAGATTGCTGGCCGTACCGGGGGCTGGCAGTTGGGTAAAGGTAGTCATCGCTTCGGCGCTATCGGCGAAGCTGTAAGGAAGAATCGTGTAGGTGGCGGCAAGCTCTGTCAGTGCTGCGGGAGCCAGTAGTGCCTGTGCTTGCTCCATGCGGGTAGAGTCGCCCTCGGTGAGCGCCATACTAGATGATGTGTCTAGCATGATTGCCACGGCATTTTCACCAGGCAGCAAACGTTCGTTCACCAGCGCAGGTTGCCACAACACAAACAACACCAGTGCCACCATCAGCAATTGCAGTGTGCCCAGCAGACCCAATTGCCACCAACGCAAACTGACACGCTTCCAGATTAATGCAGCGATGACTAACGCCGAACATACACCGCCTAATGTGAAAAGCAGCCACAGCGGCCAGCCGCTGGCGAGGATGAAATCGCTGTCGGCAAAAGTCTGACTTGAGTATTTAAAAAGAAACTCGAACATACAACAGATTGCGGTCCATAAAATGTGGTTAACAAGGCTCGGTGTTGCGGAGTAAACCTTTAAAAAGAGCGCTTACAAAACTGCTAATTGCCTTAGAATATAACCATGTTTGTTTAGACAATACCACCCTTTGAATAAGCCTTCCAAGGCGCGAAGAATTGTAGGTGCTGGCTTCCTTTTTTCTGACATTTTGCTGGGTAAATTAAAAATTTGCCTATCCCAAGTATCGGGGTGGTTAGCTGACTGGGGAGCACAACTGAACGCTTTAGCGTGGCATGTAGCGGTTCTAGTTATGTGGTAAGCCACTGCATGGAGCCACCATCACTCGTGCCGTCCAAGTCAAATTTTTTTTAAACCAAAACTTCCAGTTGTGTCTCGTTGCCCTGATGGATTGTCTGGTTTATGCTCAGCCCAATTCATCGGCTGCAATAATAAAACAAGAGGCTCACCATGAACGCACGAGCTCGGCTCGCTCCCCTGTTTAAGGCCTACCTAATATTGGTTCTGTGTATGCATTGGGTTCCCAATGCAGCAGCCCATCATTCCTTTGCGATGTTCGACAGTCAAAACCAGGTCAAGATGACAGGCACGGTTACCAAATTCGACTGGACTAACCCCCATGTGTACATCGAGTTGGATGTAGTGGGTAGCGATGGTCTTACCAAAAGCTGGACGATTGAATGTGCCAACATCAGCATTCTTGGCCGCATTGGCTGGAAATTCAACATGATCAAACCGGGCGATGAAATTACCGTCATTGTCGGTCCTCTGCGCTCGGGTCAACCCGGGGCTTTGCTCAAACAAGTCACCTTGCCCGACGGCACCAAGATGGGAAATGGTGGGCCGGCCGGTTTACCCAACATCCAATAGAAGAACCACGGCGCAACACAACGAATAAACACCGCTGTGCTTGGTGCGGAAACCCGGAAACCTGGAAACGTAGGTGAGGAAAATAATATGTACAAGACCAGCAGCAAACTCTTAGCAGCACTAGCCCTTGCAGGATTGGTTGTGCCTGCCCTGCAAGCTGCAGAGGCGGTTGGCATTGATGGTAAATGGTTTGCTTATCCTGGACAGGTAGACCCGCAAGAGCGGACGCTGGAACCCCCCGCACCGATCCCCGACCCCCCGCTTAAACCCGAATTTCTGGAGGATTGGCGTACGCTGCGTGCCACTCTGGCCGCTGCTGATGCGCGTGGTGAGCCCATCGCATCCGGTTACACTCGCTGCATTCCCGACGGTATGCCTGCCATGATGCAGGGCATGTTTCCGATGGAGGTCATGGCAAGCCGCGGCCAGATCACCATTATCCAGGAAGCTTACTCGCAGGTGCGCCGTATTTATCTTGCCGGTGAACCTCTCGCGTGGGAAGACGCCGAGCCGCGTTTTTGGGGGCATTCGGTGGCAAAGTGGGAGGATGAAACGTTGGTGGTCGATACCGTTGGCATCAAAGATTATGTCATGTTTCGCAACGTGCCACATTCGCCTGCCATGCGGATTTCTGAGCGCATTTATTTGCTTGATACCAATCACATGGTAGATGAAGTCACAGTAACCGACCCCGAATATTTGACCGGACCCTGGCAGTGGAGCTGGATGTACACCCGCCGCGACGATTACAAATTGTATGAATATGTGTGTGAAAACAACCGAGAATTCGCCGATCCGGAAACTGGCGAGGCACGGTTACGCTTGTTTGGCGAATAGTATCTGCCGACCATACAACCCACCCGCGATTACCCGCAGGACGGCCTCGTCAATAACGCAGCCTTCAGCAAGATCGCCTATGACAGCTTTTTAAGGTAAGACAGATGCCAGGCATATTAAGTAAAGACCGTATCATCGCCAAGCCCGGCTTTAACCGCTGGTTGGTACCCCCGGCATCGATCGCCATTCATTTGTGTATAGGCTCAGTATATGCCTGGAGTATTTACAATCCAGCGTTGACCCGTGCATTTGGGGTGGTGGCACCGTCTGCTAATGATTGGAGCCTGCAGGATGTAACCTGGATATTTTCTGTAGCCATTGTTTTTCTTGGACTTTCTGCAGCTTTTGCTGGGCGTTGGCTGGAACAGGTGGGGCCTCGCATGGTCGGTGTAGTTGCCGCTTGTTGCTGGGGCGGTGGCTACCTAATTGGTAGTTTAGGCATCCTGACTCATCAGCTTTGGTTACTTTATCTTGGTTATGGTGTGATCGGCGGTTGTGGTTTGGGTCTTGGTTATGTTTCGCCAGTAAGCACGCTCATACGCTGGTTTCCCGACCACCGTGGCATGGCTACGGGTATGGCCATTATGGGTTTTGGTGGTGGCGCGATTATTGGCGCGCCGCTCAAACGTTATTGTATGCAACTGTTTTACTCAGCACCGGAATATCTGGGCACTGTCGATCAGGTCAATCTTGTGACTGAAGCAGGCCGACGTTTTGTGGAGCGCGCAGGCCAGCAACTCGAAGTGGTGGTTATTGGTGCCAGCGATGTGGCGAGCATGATGGTGAAAGGCGCAGAGGGCGTATATGTAGTAGGCACCGGTTCCATCGGTATTGCCCAAACATTTGTGGTGTTGGGATTACTCTACTTCGTGATCATGTTAATAGCAGCATTTTCCTATCGGATACCTGCAGCCGACTGGAAACCCGAAAAATGGACGCCCCCCACGGAAGTGGATGAACAAAAACATCTCATCACCCTACACAACGTTGATATTGATGAAGCGTTGAAGACGCCACAGTTTTATCAACTATGGATTGTGTTGTGCATGAACGTCTCGGCCGGTATTGGTGTGTTAGGCGTGGCGAGCACCATGATGAGTGAAATTTTCGGAACCACGTTGCCAACTATTGTTGACGGGGCCTTTGCCGCAACGTATGTGAGCATGATCAGTGTGTTCAACATGATTGGACGTTTTATTTGGGCCAGCGCTTCCGACTACATTGGACGTAAAAATACTTACTGGATATTTTTTGCGCTTGGCATAGTGCTCTACTGCTCAGTGCCATATGCGTCCAATCAAGTCAGTGTAAATCCCGGAGTCACCTGGCTGGTGTTGTTCTATGGTGCAACGATGTTTATTTTCACCATGTATGGCGGCGGTTTTGCCACAATCCCGGCCTACCTTGCGGATGTATTCGGCACAAAATTTGTCGGCGGTATTCACGGTCGCTTACTAACAGCCTGGAGTATCGCCGGTGTAGTTGGACCACTTGCCATAACCTCACTTCGGCAATCGGCAGTGGCCAAAGCAATTACCGAGCTTGTTGCTAAAGTAGACCCCACCTCTTTTCAAAGCCAGTTTGGTGCAGGTATTGATCAACTTGAACAACTGGTTGCAGCGCGTACGGTCACAATTGCACGCTTAATGGAGATTGCACCTGCTGGCACCATTGACCCAACCCCAAGTTTATACAATAGCACCATGTATTTAATGGCAGTACTGTTAGCGATTGGCTTAGTAAGTAATGCCACCATGAAAGCAGTGGCGTATAAACATCATATGAAAGAGGGCTTATAAAACACGGTCGGAAATTTACAGGCCGCAAGTTTTTGTTATAAACGGTTAGGCAGCAGATAACAGATAACAGATAACAGATAACAAATGGTCGCTGTAATTCTTCAGGTCAAGGTGAAGCCTCGCGCCAACGTATCGCAGCTGTCCCAGGCTGCAAACGGTAGGTGGATCGCCAAGCTGAAGTCGGCACCCGTCGATGGAAAAGCTAATGAAGAGTTAGTGGGTCTTGTTGCAGAGAGATTTCAGTGCAGAAAAGCCGAATTAACAATTAAGACCGGTGCCACTGGTCGCACAAAACTAGTAAAAGTTGAGCTGCAAAAATAAGCGCACTGCTTCTTTATTTAAAATATTAAGTGATCAATCACACTATTTTCGGTTAATAAGAATGCGGAGCCTGGCTTACTTAATTTATGGTTTAAAGTCTTTGGTCCCAGTTAGGCAGGGTTATCAGCCAGTACTACTAGCGCCAACAAAAACACTCACCGTATTTAATCCTAATTTACTCTACAGCTTTTAACATCTGCTCGATCACTTTTTTGGCATCTCCAAATACCATCATGGTTTTATCCATGTAAAAAAGTTCGTTATCAAGACCGGCATAACCTGATGCCATAGAGCGTTTGTTAACGATGACCGTTTTTGCTTTGTAGGCTTCTAAAATCGGCATGCCGTAAATAGGACTACCCGCAATACGTGCTGCCGGGTTGACCACATCATTGGCGCCAAGCACGAGCACCACATCCACCTGTACAAATTCATTATTGATAGATTCCATTTCGAAGACTTGTTCATACGGTACTTCGGCTTCAGCGAGTAATACATTCATGTGGCCAGGCATTCGGCCGGCGACTGGATGAATTGCATATTTCACATTTACACCGTGATGGGTCAGTTTTTCGCTAAGCTCCATCAAGGCATGTTGGGCGCGTGCTACTGCCAGACCATAACCGGGAACAATGATTACTGTTTCAGCATTGCGCAACAGAAAGGCTGCGTCATCGGCAGAACCACTTTTTACGGGTCGTTGTTCCTGCGCTCCATTGCCAGCAACACTTGTACCAGTACCGCCAAACCCGCCTAAAATGACATTAAAAAAGGAGCGATTCATGGCTTTGCACATGATGTAAGACAAAATTGCACCTGACGATCCCACCAAGGAACCAGCCACTATCAACATAGAATTGTTGAGTGAAAATCCAATACCAGCCGCCGCCCAACCTGAATAAGAATTGAGCATAGACACCACCACTGGCATATCTGCACCACCGATAGGAATGATGATTAATACACCCAGCACAAAAGCGACTAGCGCCATGATAATAAAAGGTGTCCACGCAGGTTCGCTGCCGGGAGCAAAGGCAAACGTTATACCTGCCCCAATCATGACAATGGCTAGCAATAAATTAAATAGATGCTGACCTTTGAAGGTTACCGGTGCGCCTTGAAACAAGCGGAATTTGTAGGTGCCCGACAATTTACCAAAAGCGATTACTGAACCAGAAAAAGTAATTGCACCTACAAAAGTACCAATGAACAACTCGAGTCGATTACCTAGCGGTATGGCCTGACCAACCTCCACGATATTGAATGCATGTGGTTCGGCAATTGCGGCCACTGCAATACAGGTTGCCGCAAGTCCAATCATGCTGTGCATAAAGGCGACCAATTCTGGCATTTTTGTCATCTCAACGCGTTTAGCCATCACAGCGCCTATGCTGCCGCCGACCACCAAACCAGCCAGTACAAATCCCAAGCCACCTGCTGCAGATGACGGAGCCAGCATTGCTATAAGCCCCAGCGTTGTAACAACAGCTAGCGCCATGCCGACCATACCAAAAACAGAGCCACGCAGAGATGAGGTGGGATGCGATAAACCTTTCAAAGCTTGAATAAAACAAATAGAGGCAAGCAAATACAAAAGTGTTACTACGTTCATGCTCATGCTTGATCACCGGGTTGTTTAGTTTTAGTTTTTTTTCTGAACATTTCCAACATACGGCGTGTTACTAGAAATCCGCCAAACACATTAACGGCAGCCAGTGCTACCGCAAACGTGCCCATGGTTATACCCAAGAGGCTTTCGGTTAGAGCGGCAGCCAACATGGCACCCACAATAATAATGGCACTGATAGCATTGGTAACTGCCATTAACGGCGTGTGTAAAGCAGGGGTCACATTCCACACCACGTGGTAACCAACATAAATGGCCAGCACAAAAATGATCAGGTTGTAGACACCGTGACTAATGATGAGATCCATGAGTTTTCCTGTTGTGTTAGTAGTTGGTGTGGCTATGAGCTTATTTAAGAATTGCTGCGTAAGACTTGTCCGCCTTTACACATCAAACAAGCGTTTACGATGTCATCATCAACAGGGATAGCCAGCGTGGCATCTTTGTCGATAATCAATTTGACGAAATCCAGCAAATTGCGGGCATAAAGCGCGGAGGCATCAGCAGCAACCATGCCTGCCAAGTTGGTATAGCCAATCAAGGTTACGCCATGTTTGATAACTACTTGGTCTACTTCTGTTAATGGACAGTTGCCAGCACCGTTTTCGCCTTTGCCTGCTGCAAGATCTACGACCACTGATCCAGCTTTCATTTGCATGACGGTGGCGGTGTGTAACAGGGTTGGTGCTTTCCTACCGGGTATCAAGGCTGTAGTAATAACGATATCGGCTTGTTTGGCGCGTTCAGCGACTAATTCTGCTTGCCGTTGCATCCAGGCCGCTGGCATGGGCCGCGCGTAACCGCCTACTCCTTGTGCAATTTCACGCTCTTCTGCGGTGGCGAACGGTACATCCACAAATTTTGCGCCTAATGATTCAATTTGTTCCTTGGCGGCAGGTCTGACATCCGATGCTTCAATCACTGCGCCTAAACGTCGAGCAGTTGCAATCGCCTGTAAGCCTGCTACTCCTGCACCTAGAATCAGTACACGAGCAGCTTTGACAGTGCCGGCAGCTGTCATGAGCATAGGCATAAAACGTTGGTAGTGATAAGCCGCCACCAGTACTGCTTTGTAGCCGGCTATATTTGCCTGCGATGACAAGACATCGATTGATTGTGCGCGTGTTGTTCGGGGTGCGGCTTCTAGTGCAAAGGCAGTAAGACCTTGGGCGGCCATAGCAGCAATGTTGGTCTGATCAAAAGGATCGAGCATACCAACCACAACAGTGCCCGCAGCAATTTTGGCAAGTTCTTGGGCGGTGGGGGCGCGAACTTTAAGCAGCAATTGGGCACCAAATACTTCGGCACTTGTGCCTAGGTTTGCGCCTGCTGCTTGAAAAGCCTCGTTGGTAATGCTGGCCAATAGCCCCGCATTTTTTTCCACCAACACACGATGGCCAGCGGCAATAAACTTTTTTACAGTTTCTGGGGTTGCTGCAACACGGGACTCGCCAGCAGCGGTTTCAAGCGTAATACCAATCAGCATTCTAAATCCCCAGGCGGCGCCTTAATTTTTATTATTGAACACAGTGTAATCTATATATTGAATTTCTGGGTAATAAACAGAAAAGTCCAAATCCAGTGGATTGAATTTTAAAAAATGTCGTCACCTAAGTTGCTCAGAGGCGGGGTACACCGCATAAATAAAATTTCATTCGGGGCTTAAGAGCATGTTCATGGCCAGCATCTGTTGCTTGGCACGGTTATCAGTCATCATTTGCCCTTCCCCAGATTGCTCAGGTTTTGTATTTTTTGTGCCACGGCGGTATCGATGTTCAAGTTTTAGATACGCGCGAACGAATCTCTAGATAAAAAAAAGCGCCGAGGCTTTCGCCCCGACGCTCGCTTCATTTACTGCTTTCAGACTAAAACGACATATTTAAACTTAACTGATACCTTCGCCCCAAAGTGTCATGTCCTGAAATAAAACTCTGGCCGTTGGCGTTGGCTACGATCGAGGGATCTTTGTTGAACAGGTTGGTGACGTTGAACGAGGTCCGCCAGGTGGAGCCGTTTGACAGATCACCCGTGTAGGACAGTGCGGTGTTGAACGCAGTTTGCGAGGCAATCCAGTTGTCATCGACGTCACGTCCTTCCACCCAGGTGATATTGTTCATCACGCTGTCGTAGTACGTGCCTTGCAGCATGAGGCCCCATGGACCCAGACTGTAGTTTAGGCTGGTGGTGGCGGAATACTCCGGACGTGTCTGGCTGGCAGCCAGGTCCTGCGTAAGGCCGGCTGCGGTGGTGGTGGAGTTCTCGCCGAGATATCCCACTAGCGCGCGCACCGACAGCGACTCTTCCTGACTGGCGAAGAAGTTGGGTTCGATGCGGTAGCTCGCCTCGAAGTCCACACCCCGCGTTTGCGCCATGTCGGCGTTGATGTACAGGTTCAGGATGCGCGTGATGGGGCCCACCGCAAAGTTGTTGTTCGGCTCGCTGCGTACGATCAGGCTACAGGCACTGGCAAGGCGGGCCGAGCAATCGTCCACGATGCGCTGCGCACCGTAGGTCGTGATTGCGCCCGCGAGGTTTATCTCGTACCAGTCGAGCGACATCGAAAAGCCGTCGATCCAGTTAGCGAAGGTGGGCTGCCATACGAAGCCTGTGGTGATGGTGTCGCCGATCTCGGCGAACAGAGCTGGATTGGAATTCGCCAGAATGGTGAGCGAGCCGTTCGCTTCGCCAGCGCGGAAGGGGTCGTTGACCGAACCGCCACCGGAGCCGCTCAAAAAGATTTCGGCGAAGTTCGGTTCACGGATGTCGCTGGACTTCGTGGCGCGCCAACGCAGAGACGGCATCAGTTGTGCATCGAGGCCGACCTTCCAGCTTTCTTGGCGGCCCGACAAGGAGTAGTTGGAACTGCGGTAAGCGAACGATGAGCCTAGGTTCTGCCCGGACTCCGATTCCCAGATAGGCACGTTGACTTCACTGTACCACTCCCACACGTCCTTGCTGCCGCCGCCGGAGCCGGCCCCGGAGAAGGGGTGCAGTTCGCGGTTGCCGTCGCTGGCGAAGCCATCGGGAATTGAACGGATACCGAGCAACGGTGCGTTCAGCAGGCTACGCTCTCCCCAAGCGGGGTAGTTGATCTGATCGAAGACTTCGTCGCGCCATGTAAGACCAGCCGCCAGCGAAATCGGGCCCGCGCCCCAACCCTCATACAGATCGCCTGTAAGCAGGAGTTCGGCGAAATCTTGATCGAGTGTGCGCACCTGCTTCTTGCCTTCTTCGACGATCCAGTCTTTGGCAGCCTGGTTGACATTGCCAATACCAAAGGGGTTAAAGGGCACGCACTCTTTCGGATTCATAGGGCCGATCGGGGAATCGGCGGTAACGCCATTGACGTTGCTCGGGCTCGCCAGTAACTTGCCCTTCATGAAATCTTTTAATTCGGCGGGGCTCGGATTGCGTAACGCGATGTTGCAAACGATCTTGCCCGTAGCCGGATCGCGCACGGCATCCATCGCCAGGAAGAGTTTGTCGGTGCGCGGAATGTTACGAATGCCGCTGTCGATCTTCGTTTTACCCACCTGATACGCACCAGTCATGTTCCAGTTGTCGTCGATGGCGAAGTCGAAACCGAGCGTGTACATCTGCTGCGCCTGGATGCTGATGTCGCTACGGTTGTCGTAGATGTTTATGAGACCGGGGCCGTCGACCACACTGATGCTAGAGAACTTGATCATGTCGAGGCCGGCGGCGTCCATACCAGCGGCCAGCTGCGGCGGCAGGTAGGCGTTGTTGCGAAACGCTTTCCAGGCATAGACCGGGCCCGAAATGGAGGCATTGGAATGCAGGCCAAAGCGACTGGATTCGCTGCGGCCAGCGGCGACTTGTGCGGTAAGCGACAGTTGATCGTTGACGTCAAATTTGAGAGCGCTGAAGCCCGAGCGCTGCGCCACAAAGCTGCCGTTGGGGCCACGGAAAGTGCCCAAGTCGTAATACTTGTATTCCGGCCCGCCGCTCTGGTTGTTCAAGTTGCCTGTACCGCTGTTGGAGGAGTATGGGCCGAAATCATAGGGGCGAATGCTGGTGCCGTCGTCGGAGAAGGTATAGTTGGTATAAGGAAACTTGGCTGCCGTGGTGATGATCTTGCCTTGCGGCGAAGACTGGTTTTGGAACACGTTGGGCATGGTGATGCGCGCCGGCACCCCAGGCGTCGCGGTGGCGGAAACCCATTTCGGGTTGCGCACCAGACCCCAGTCCTTCCAGTTATCGACCCGGTCCTTGTTCTGCGGACCGATCTGGTCGATCTGGCGCGCTTCGATCGAGCCGATGAAGTGCAGCCGATCGTCCATAAACCCTTTGCCGCCGGCCACATTAAAGCTGTAGTTCTCGCCGTCCCCCTGCTCAGTGATACCAGTCGACACGTTGGTGCGCAGTCCTTCGAACTCGCGGTCGAGAATGAAGTTGACCACACCAGCCACGGCGTCGGCGCCATAGGCCGCAGAAGCACCGCCGGTCACTACGTCGACACGTTGCACGAGTGCGCTCGGGAACAGATCCACGTTGACGCTGCCCTGTGCGTCAGCCGGCGCCACGCGGGTGCCGTCGAGCACCACAAGGGTACGGTTCTGGCCCATACCGCGCAGGTTGAGATAAGAACCACCGGCGCTGCTGAGGACACCACTGCCGCGCTGCGCGGTGTTGGTGTCGAAGAATTGTGGCAGGTCATCGAGCTGAGCCGCCAGGGTGGAACCGGGATCGAAGTTTCGCAGTTCGTCGGTGGTAAGCGTGGTGACCGGGGTTGGCGCACTCATGCCATCGGCGAGGCGAACCCTGGTACCGGTAACCTGGATTTCTTCGACACCACCGGTGTTGGTTTGTTGCGCTGTTGCGAGGGCAGGGCCAAGCGTAGCGAGGGTGGTGGCGATTGCGAGGTAGAGTTTGGTTCTGGAGCTGTTAAAAGCAGTCAATCTCATTTCTTTTCCCTTCCCGGATTTCCGGATAATTGTAGTTGTTGGTTGGAATGGCATTTATACAACATGACACAATGGGCATGCAGGATTAATGGCGCGCCATTCATACGCGGGATTGCACTCATACGCCGAATTGCCGTTCCGAAATTCGCAGTAACCTTGGCTATTTGAATTTGCTTAGCTATAACGGCCGTTTGAATTGCTGTGCAGAATCTAACCGATTCATGCATTATTGATCAAGATATATCTAACGATCAGTTATCTACGATAAATTTTTGTTTTTAATCAGGATTAACGCCAACTGTATTCCCGTCCCGCTCACTATGAGCGGCCTAACCCGACCCTCGTTATCCCGCTTCCATACGCACATCGGCCTAATGCAGAAATCAGTTGGTATTGCATTAGTGGTGTGTCACTACTTCAGAAATCAATAACGGCAACTAGCAGGAAGTTATCGCGTTCGCGCGCACCATGCCGGCTTTGCGAATGTTGATATTCCATTGATATACGTTTGCCTGTCCCCAACAGGCGCGCCAGTCCGACTCGCCACAACGCAGAGGTGCGGTCGTCGAGCGGGGCAGTCATGTTGTTGTCGGTTTCTCTGTCGAGCAACAACTCGCTGTAAGGATTCCATAAACCGTTGTTGCCGATATTTGCCGATACAAAGACGCCGGTGCGAAATACGCCAAGTCGTTCGCGGTTGCCAAAGGGTTCGACGACAGTCTGGCCCAGACTGTTACGCTGACTCTCGTAGCGTAGGTCAAGATAATGCCATGCCGCCATGCCACCAACCTGCATGTTCGCCGGCAGGAAAGACAGCTGTGTGCGGGTCAGACGAATGATCGCCTCTGTCTGTAGATAACGTCGCTGGTAATCGAGCTGGCGTGCAGTGTTCATACTGCCGGTCATGGTGCTGACCATAACCTTGTTGTCGCCAGTAAAAGTTACTTCTTCTAGACGCAAGCCAAGCGCCAGTATTGGGCTTAACTGCACACCGGCATCGAGGCGCGGGCCTATAGCATTTACGCTAGTGTTGCCTTCGACATACTTCAAATCTGCGCGTGTTCGTTCTATGGCTAAGCCAATGCCGAGATAGGTTTGTTGGGAAGGTGCGTAGAGCAAACCCAGATCATAACGTTGGTTGATGCTATTTAATTTTCCAGGTTCGAAACGTTTTGCGGTGCGTGCCAGAGTGCGTATAAACAATGGTCTTTGCAGTGTCACCGGTAGTGGTACCAGCGAATCGTACTGTACTACGAAACCTTCCGCTTCCGACGCAAAGGCGTTTGCTTGTGGAGTGGTGCTAGGGTGCTGTGCCCGCCAGGCGGTTTCGAGCCGACGCGCCAACTGGTAACTGACCTGACGGTTCACTAGTTCACCCAAGTCTGCACCGGTCGAATAAAACCGGCGCAGTCCTGACTGCCCCATGGTGCGCGACCACAAAGCTTTTGCCGGCGGCGAAACTTCGGCAGCAAACGCAAGGTAAGGCAACGCCGTTGCCAGTAACGACCCAAGCAATACACTACGCAACATCAGCTTATACATGTGGCACGACATCCTTTATTTTTATAAAGCATTAACACAGGCATTTATAGTTTATTAATACAGTATTTATCTTTTATTTATAAAATTTTTTTAAAATTATAAAGTTTATATGCTAACACCTATAAATAAATCGGCATGATCTTTTATCTGCTGTATACAGACACGAGGATTTTTTATTCCCTGCGTTATTCTCGCTGTCCGGCCTCTCATGCCGTTGAGTTTTCTCACTAGTGCCGGCAACTTTCCTGCTGTAGCGATCAACACACGTTGGCACTGTTTTTATGAATTATTTGAAACAGGGCACCTAATCTGATGAAAATACTATATGGCGTGCAAGGTACTGGAAATGGCCACATAAGCCGTTCCAATTCCATGGCTGAGGCGTTGGCTAGCCATCCAGAACTGGAAGTGACTTGGCTTTTAAGTGGCAGAGAACAGCAACTTGGCTGCGGCAATATCCAGAATTTTCTTTGGCGAGAAGGTCTTACATTTGTTGCCCGTAACGGCAAAATTAATATCCTAGATACTTTTAAAAAACTTAATTTGTATAAATTCTGGCAAGATATTAATACGCTGGATTTAAAACCCTATGATTTGATCATTACCGATTATGAACCGGTTATTGCCCATGCTGCTCGCAAGCGTGGTGTCGGGGTAGTTGGTATTGGGCATCAATATGCTTTTAATCATTCCATCCCGATGCCGGGCGCTAATCTCTTAGAAAAAGCATTAATGAAGAATTTTGCCCCCGCCACGACTGCCATCGGTTTGCATTGGCATCATTTTGGCTTTCCTATACTGCCACCCATACTTGATCAAGATCTACTGGTGGCAAAACCTATAGTTACTCCAAACAAATACCTTGTGTATATGCCATTTGAAAATCTGGAACTTCTCACCGCTCTTCTGCAACCTTTGGTCGGCTTCGAGTTTTATATTTACCACCCACATGCCCAACTTAAAGATCTGAGTAATTTACATTACCGGCCTATTAGTAGAAGCGGATTCAAACAGGATTTATTAAATACCTGCGGCGTTATAACCAACAGTGGTTTTGAACTGATCGGAGAATGTCTACATCTAGGCAAGCGTGTTCTGACCAAACCGCTAATGGGGCAGATGGAACAGATTTCCAACGCGGCTGCCTTGGCGCAACTTGGTTATGCCGAAGTTCTAAATAAACTGGAACGCCCTTCCATAGAAAGCTGGCTTAACAATCAATCAATGGCAATACAGGTTTGTTATCCTGATGTCGCACAAGTTCTAGCGAGCTGGATTGCCGGGGGCTGTACACAAACAACAGAATCCTTGGCAAGCCGCTTGTGGCAGTAACCCGCAAAGATGAAAGAGATTCTAGTAATTGGCGGTGCTGGTTATATAGGTTCACACATGGTGAAGTTACTGCGCCAGTGTGGTTATGCAGTGGTGGTACTCGATGACCTTTCGGGCGGCTTTAGTAATGCAGTGCTTGACGCCAAGCTGGTTGTAGGATCGATAGCCGATACATCGTTACTAGATCAAGTGTTTGCCAGCCACCACTTTGCTGCGGTAATGCATTTTGCTTCTTTTATTCAAGTTGCAGAATCTGTAACAGCGCCTGGTCGATATTATGCGAACAATGTTGCAGCGACGCTCACTTTGCTCTCTGCCATGCACAAATGGGGCGTGGCAAAGTTTATCTTTTCTTCTACCGCAGCTGTGTATGGAAATCCACAATCAGTATTGATTGATGAAAACCATGCCAAAAACCCTATCAATCCCTATGGCAGAAGCAAATGGATGGTGGAGCAGGTGCTTGAAGATTACGACCGTGCCTATGGAATAAAAGCGGTTTGTTTGCGTTATTTTAATGCTGCCGGTGCTGACCCACACGGACAACTAGGCGAACGCCATGAGCCCGAAACCCATCTTATCCCTTTAGTGCTGCAGGCCGCATCCGGTAGGCGAGAGTTCATATCGGTATATGGTAGCGATTACGATACACCTGATGGCACTTGTATCAGAGATTACGTGCACGTTGCCGATCTGTGTGATGCCCATTTGCTGGCGTTGTTACGGTTGCTGGAAGGCGGCGCGAGTGGCCGCTTCAATTTAGGTAATGGCATGGGCTATTCGGTGAAAGAAGTAATTGAAACCGCGCGTGTGATATCCAAACGTGACATCACCGTGAACTACGAACTACGGCGCGCGGGTGATCCACCACGCTTAGTGGCTAATTCTAGTCTGGCCCGAGCAGAATTGGGCTGGCAACCACAAAGAGGTGAGTTGGCAACAATAATGAAGGATGCTTGGGCGTGGGAGCAGAAGTATCCTTGGTTGGATGCCTGAATATTTTTAAACGAACTTTAGACAGACTAAAGCAGGCCAAACTGACAAACGTAGTAGCAGTGTTACAGCTGGACAGTAATGGTGTGAGCCTACTTTTATTTGGCGAAGATCTCGTTCAACAACCAACCCAGCCGTAGACCACCGCGCAGCAGGCGATCCTCGACCACTGGTACAAACTCAAAGGCGTAGTCATAACTAAAATCTGTGCCTGCCACGTTAGCCTTGTATACCTGATCACGTAGCACCAGCGCTTCGCTTATCCATTGCGCGGGCGTGGCACGCGCCAATGTCTGGACCTCGGCGGAGGACAAGAGGGAAATGCGAGTAGCTAGTTTGGCAGTTAGTTCGGTATAGCTCAGCTGCGAATTTTCCACCAGATGCGTATCCCACAAGGTATGTAAGTTGCTGTTGTCACCGAACCATTGAACTTCGACCTGGTTGCCACCTTGATCTTCGGCATAACCACTGTGCAACGGCTGCTGTAGGTCGCCTACGATATGCAGCAAAAACTTTAGGGCGAAACGTTTTAGCTCGATGCGCTTTGCGTTGAGATCACCATAATAAAACTCAAGCCCTTCGCGCACTGGACCAGCAGGAATCGGTTCGTCACGCAAAATGGCAATATAGGTCTCTAGTGCCATAACGGCATCACCGTTCGGGTTTTTCAACGCACTGTTATAAGTCTCACCGGCGGCAATATTCACATAGTGCCAGCTACCGGTATAACGTGAGCCCCAGAATTGCAGATTGTCTTTTGAAGACCGCATCTCGTCGGCCCAGGTGGACGCAAAGGCCAGTGATTCCCCTTGCAGGAGTTCACTAACCGCAGCGTGGGCCGTCACACTTAGTTGCTGCTGTGCCAATTCTCCGATCACTCGGTGTCCATTAGCACCCCAAGCGCCTACAGTACTGCTGAATGACAACAGTATAAGCAGGGTCAAAAAGCGTGACTGCCCCATTTTTATCAACCTCTTTTTAGAATCTCATCTGCAAACTAGCACTTGCCGATCGTGGTGCTCCCAACGACAAGAAAGGTGACGAAGGGGTAAAGCCAGGTGAGGCAATTGCGCCAGTAGTGGACGAGATATTTCCAAAAAATTCCTCATCAAACAGGTTATAGACATTAAGCTGAGCATGTAAATTTTTGAGACCAAGATCCATAAAGTCATAACCAACATCTAGATGGAATAGGTTATAACCGCTAACAAAGGCATCGTTCAGATCGGTAGTAAAGCGCTCATCAACCGCTTTACCTTCCAAGCCAATTTTTAGGTTTGCAATGGGGCTTATTTCTACCCTTACACCGTAGCTCATCTCAGGGGTTTCAACAAACTTCTTGCCGGCAGTAGGCAGAGTAGTAGTCGCACTGATTTTTAGATTATCTTTTAGTTCGCTGTCGTTGTAAGACGCATTAAAACTAACAGTAGACCATGTGTTTAACTGCCAACCAGCCTGCATATCAAAACCTTGTAGGTCCACATCACCCACGTTTCGATCCACAGAGAATCCAAGCGCATCATCAAAAGAAGACACAATACGATTGGTGTATTGGCTGGTCCACAAGGCGGCCGACGCTATGAAAGTATCGGTATTTAAGCGCCAGCCAATATCAAACGAGTTGGTCTGCTCTGGGTCTGGGTTTGCCCGTGCCAGCGAGCCATCTGCGAGGCGACGTGACGCATAAAGATTATCGGTTCGGGGTGCAGACAAACCACCCGCAAACGATCCATAAACTGTTTGAGTGTCGCTTAGCGCAAAGGTCAAACCAAGATTGGGTAGCATCTCTTGGAATTTTGCAGTAGCCACAAAGGGTGGCAAATATTCAGTGGTTGACGTACCGAAGCGAACATTGCCACTGGCCAGAGTTGCAGAGGGGGTCTGGGTAGTACAAAGGACGTTGCTGGATGCATTAACCGTGTAGCAATATTGATTCAGATCGCGGGTGAAACGGGGGGCACGTACACCTACGATTGTGGTTAGTTTGTTTTCCATCCAAGTGCCGCGCCATTCCAAGGAGAACTGGTTAAGCTCAGCTATGGAAAAGCGGTCACGACTACGAATGATGCTGCCATCTGCGGTCATCACCACGCGACCCTGATTGCCACCAAATACATTTTCTGGATTACCGTAGCTGTCGAGGTAGCCGAATTCACCGGTCTGACGATGTCTGCCATAATCATAGGCATAGGCAACACGCAGGCGTTGGGTCTCGGACATATCCCAAATCAGTGAGGCATTCAGTCCAAGGCGTTTAGTGTTGGTATTGTTGGGCGAGTAATAACGCACACTGTCTAGGATGTCGCCGTCACCGTTTAAGTCGAAACCAGTCAACGCAGTAGAGCCGGTTACGCGGCGGTCAACTACCGTAGCCGCGCCTGGAGTTTCATTCATTACCGTAGTACCGCCACCGTTCGCCAATACTGTCTGAAACGAAGGATCAACAGTCAAACGCAGGTTATCACTCAGATTCCACAAGGAGTTCATGCGTACATTGCCGGTATCGGACGGATTAATACGCAAGCCATAATAGTTGGTACAAGCTGCTGGATTTGCAATGTTATCTGTAGCCAGCAATGCCGTGGTGCTAGCAACCAAGGTTGCGTTGTCATCATCGCGGGTTCCTGCAGTAGCGGCATCGCGCACACAGGAGGCGTTGTTGTCGTATTGCCGACCAAACTGGGCGAACAGTGCCTCGGTCGAATTCCGGTAGAAGTTATTACGATTAATATTGTAGTGGAAAGCTACGGCAATGAAATTTCCATTTTCAAAATCTTGTTGAATGCGACCATTTACTTGGCGCTTAAACATTTCTCCAGGGCCTTTAAATTTATCATTGCTGGCATAAGAACCTGCTAGGTACGCTTTGGTGTTCCAGGCGCCAAAGGCCCCTGTTTCTAGCATGCCAAAACCGCGTGCAAAATTTGATTGTCCTCCTGCCAGGGATACCATCCCTCCAAATTCTTCGGCAGGTACACGGGTGCGATTGTTGATTGTGCCGCCAATGGCAGAGGCGGTTGGGCTATCCACATCCGTCGTGCCCAAGTTTACATCCACGGACTGAATCAGTTCGGCGTCAATCATCTGATTGGTATAAACCGCGTAGTTACCTGTGTCATTCAAGGGTATGCCGTCAAAGGTCAACGACACCCGATTGCCATCAAATCCACGCAAGCGCAAATTACCACCAGAAGTTCCATAAGCATCGTTGTTGACGAAATTAAGACCGGGTACCTGATTTAGCGAATCCAAAAAAGTTTGACCCGATACTGACTTCTGCAGGGAAGCACCCGTGATAGAAACACGTGACTTGGCTGCATTTTGGTTGGTAACCCCTGCCATATCCACCGTGCCTTTGCCGGTGATTACTACTTCATCGATGCCTTCTGCTGTTAGGGTTCCGGTGGATTGAGCCATGACGCCGCTGCTGGCGCTAAGCGCAACAAACACTGCCATGGCGATTTTCGAATAACGACTTACGCCATTGCCAGAATTGGTTATTGCTGTTGAAGTTTCGGAATGCTGATAGTTTTTTGCTCGCATAATGATTTCCTGATAGTGAAAATACAGTATAAAAAATAGATATTTTAGGCGTCTTGGATAAAGGACAAACTAATTCTTGGTAAAAAAAGAGTCAGGAGATGTAGGGGATTGTGTTAAGAAGATGGGTGTTTTTTTGCAAAGAAAAGAAAACAAAAAAAGGGGTCTGACCCCTTTAAATATTCTTTTTGCAAAGAAAAGAAAAAAAGGGCCTGATCCCTTTAAATACTTTAAATAAATAACCCTTTTAAATAGACCACTTTAAATTTTGATACTTTTACCTTTATTCGATCAGCAGTATTACTCACAAACAACCGCCCGTCCCCGCAGTTCACACGCCATCAGCAATTTTCCGTTGTAATCAAAACTGCTCAGAGTCCAGCTTGAATCTGCATTGTCATTGCTGCGCTCCAACAGGCTGTAACCAAAGATGCCAGTAATTGCTCTGCCATAATTTACCTTAACACCATCTATAACAAGTCCGTCTGAATTGACGGGTACTTCGAGCGATAGCTCGTCGCCGCCATTGCCCGCCACAACTTGCATAGGCGATGCGTCTGCGAATTCCAATATTTCGAAGGCATGGTGATGGCCCGATAATATAGTTTGCACATTAGTCGGCATGCCCTGTTTTGCTGCTAACGCAAGAGTTTTGTTGTCACCTGCCAATTCAGGATGAATTCGATCAAGCGCTAGAATAGGACGATGCTGTGCTACCCAAACTGGCTGATCGATGTGCGCCAGTGCTGCATACTGCTCGGAGAAATGTGTTGCTTGTAATTGATCGGCTGCATCTTCAGTTGCGGTGGATACATCCATCACTGCCAGTGTAATACCGACTAGATCGACCAGATAGGGCGCGGCCGAGCCGAGACAACCAGAATCTGCTGCCCATGGGTATGGATCTAGTGTACGCGCCCAGCCTTTGCCACCGCGTTCACATTCTTCATGATTACCGCGCACCATCACCCACGGCGCAGACTCCAGCAATTTACCAACTGGAGAAAAAAAGTCTTGTTGCCAAACATCCCAGTTGTCGCCGAAGGGGCTACCCATACACCCAGTATTATTTTCTGGGCAGGGAGTTTCCCGGTAATGAAAATCGCCCACATGGATAATCAGATCGGGCTGGGTAGCAGCAGCGAGGTGTGAACCGGCACGAAAGGGCCAGGCTACAGGATCGTTGCACGCTTGCACGCTTGCACCTTTGAGTCGACAGCCAGTGTCGCCAAGCAACAGAATTCGCTGTGGTCGTGATTTTGGCAACGGTAATTCTTGGTCGTCCACTACAATGGTCTGGATAATGGAAGGCAATTGCAACGCACATACCGTTACTGGGTAGTTGGCGCCGTGGCCAGCACGAATGGTCATCGATGTTTTTACACCATCCACTAGTGCCGTTGGGCAAGACGTTGACTGGGTAATCACGCGTGCCTCCAGCCCTTCGCTGGTGTATTGAACCCATTGGTAGTTTTCGGCCGCTTCACTCTGTGGCATGTGAACGAGCAAGGTAAAGAAAGTGGCAACACTGATGCTCACCGCTTTATCAAACAGCGTCGGGATGGGATACATAGTTTTACCTCATGGTGATGGTAATTGCTGATCAGGGCGAGGGCAGGCCACGTTTACAACCTCAAAGATTTTCAGAAGCATTCCACCCATATTTCATAGATACCCTGCATTCCTTGTAGTCCTTCGGGCGCGGCGGGATATTCTGCTTTTTCGACAGCATTGAGAGCTGCCCGATCAACAGCGCCAAGCGTGCTACTTTGAATTAGTGTGATAGCGGATACGGTGCCATCGAGCAGGGTAAACCCAATTCTTGCACGGCCCTTGAATCCTAATGCTGCTGCCGAGCCTGGTACTTTGAAGGCAGCCTGCACAGCTTTGGTCAGCTCCACATTGTACGCAATGGCCGGATCAACCAAAGCCGCCAATGGTTGGGTTGCTACCGGTACAGCCACCAGAACATCGACTGGTTCGGCAATAGTCTCGATTACTGATGGTACAGGTGTTGGTTCCGATAATGGCGGAAGGTTTTCGACTATGTCTTGTTGTTCAACAATTGGCGGTAGAGGCTCTATCACAGGCTCTGGTTCCTGTTTAGTGGGTGGCTCAAGCAATGGCGGTGGTTCTATGGGTGCTTGGAACGGTTCTGATACCGACTCGATAACAAGCGGAATAAATACAGGTTTTGGGGGTGGCTGGCTGTTACCGAAAACATTCGACAACATGAAAGTGACCAGTAGCGCTTCCAGAGTAACTGCAGCGCCGACTGCTTGCCAGTATGGTCCCATTGGTATTTTCCAACTTGATTTCTTCAAGGTGTAACAGAGCGGGCTGCGAGCCCGATTTGTATAACTCCTGCATGACGGACTGCATCAATCACCTGCATCACTTCCTGCAGGGAAGCATCTTCACCACCGGCAATCGTTACCATTAGCCGTGACGGCTCACGCTGCTGTGCAAGCGTCTCGATTTGTTGCAGCGAGACAGCTCCTCCTTCGACCGTGTATTGACCATTATTACTAATCTCAATTAGCAGTTTCGGCGAGGGCATTGTTGTTGCTGTTGTACTGGTAGGTAATTTTGACAGCTGGCCGGTGGTAGGTATCATCCGTAGCGTCATCATTGCGAAGAACACCAGCAAGAACAACATGATATCGATCATCGGAATAATTTCGATACGGGCTTTTCTAGTTTCAAAATATCGCACGGCAAAACCTCCAGTGTTCAGACAACTCTGAGTTTTGCTTGCAGTACTTCTTCTGCCGGCGGTGTGCCAAAGCGCCGGTTCAACAACATCAGTTTTATTACTTCAATCTGATGCACGATCAGACGTACCTTTACATTCAAGCTGTTGAAGAACACCAGGCCTATCATGGCAATGAAAAGACCGGACGCCGTAGCGATCAGAGCTTCTGCAATACCGCCTGTCACTTGGGTAGCGGAATTCTGCACATCACCCAGCACCGAAAATGCACCAAACATGCCGATGATGGTGCCGAACAAACCCAGCAGTGGTGCCAGCGTGATCACGGTATCTAGCACCCATAGGGAACGGTCCAGCAAGGGCACTTCCCTCATCAGCGCTTCTTCCAAGTGGCCGGCACACAATTCTCGACTGGAATCCTGCGGCTCAATCATGGCAGCCTGAAAAAGACTGCTATGAGGGAGATGATAGTGGCCATCCAACACAGACTTCAGCACTGTGACATCAATGCTGCGAATGTCATGCAGCCGGTCAATCAACTGCTGACCTCCATGCTGCATCTTGAACAGGTAACGTGTGCGTTCAATCACCACTGTTAGTGCAATCAGCAGTAACAGTGCCATTACGTACAAGGTGCCGCCGGAAGCGTTGGCCAGCTCTATCAGTTTTTCTACGGTCATGATTAGAAATCCACACTAATCGATAACATCACACTACGTGGAGTATGGAATATAAAGGTGTCACGCTTGTCGTCAATCACTGAGGAACTGCCAGTACTGATAGCAGTAACCGAATCGTTGTTTGTTAGGTTGAAGGCGTTGAACTTTACCTGGATTGGCGCCTTTATCGTCGCATTGGCAGCAAAGGTATAAGAAACGCCAAGATCCACTGAGTGGTATGCAGGGGTTTCATAGTACTCGTAATACGCCGTGTTGCAGGTGGAGGTGGATGCAACGCAGACAAAATCTTTCTGGTAAGTAGCACCTGTAAGTTTGTAGGTGAGCGAGGCAGACAAACCATTTTGAGCATACAAGCCGCCTATTGCTACCGTTTTGTCAGGAGCGCCGCTGATCTGTTTGCCGGTGTCGTTGGCTGTAGCGCCATTGATGGAACCATTAAAGGAAGCTGAGAAGCCGTTGCCAATCACATAAGCCATCTGGCCTTCGAAGCCTTGGTAAGTGGCACCACCAATATTGACGAATGCAGCTGCATCACCGGTCAGCCCGTTGGACACATACTTGTTCTTGAACTCGATGCGGTATATATCCATATCCCAGATCACGCGGTCAGATTTGCTGACAATGCCTACCTGGTAATTGATTGATTGTTGTGGCGCGGTGCTATTGTTCTCAGGCTTGGCTATATAAAAGGTATTCAAGTCCGGAATCTGAAAGCCTTTGGCATATTGGGCATAAACCGCTAGCCCTTCATTTAAGCGCTGGTTTAAGGTCAGATACGGCAAGGTCGCTGAATAGTCCAACGACTTGTGATGACCCAACTCACGCGATGTTTGTTCAACTTGCGCATCCACTGCGCGAGTGATATTCACATGCTTGATGCCAGGAGTAATGGTGGTCGTAGTTGTTGGTGTCCAGGCGAATTCCAGGAAAGGTTGTAAAGAGCGGATATTTGATTGTTGATCAAATTTGACGCTGTCGATTGGGCGGGTGGTGCCTTCCAGTACGGCGGCATTGACCTTGCTTTCGCTGCGACTGAAAGTATTATTCGTAAGATCTAGATCGTATTGATGACGATCGGTGTTTGAGTGTTCGTACCACAAGCCGGTGCGCGCGATGCCCATATCATCGAATCCCTTGCTGAGATTTACAATTGCACCATTGACCCTATACTGGTTCTGTTTATCGATGCCAGGGATATGACCTGCCACTTTGACCCTGTTGGCGTCGGAGGTGAACCGCGGATCGGGATAGGCTGCCAGCGTCATGGTGGTGCCAGTCCATTTGGGATCTGTCGACGAGATGGTCTGGTTGTCGTAGGCGTAACTGTAGACATAATCATCTGTTTTCCAGCCGTTGCCAAGATCACTGCGCACGCGCAGATAACTGAAGTCGGTCACCTTAGTGGTGTGGTTGTAATCTACAAAGTTCATGCTTTTGGGGTCGTTATCCAGCTGGAAGTTCTTGCCAAACGCCGCAATCTGGTCGCGGGTGGCACCTTTGTTGCTGTCTGGCTGGGCGTAATTGATGTGGTTGTAGGTGGTGAACATAGTCACCAGAGTGTTATCACCAAACGGTCGTTCAATTTTTACTGCTGCGTTGCGACTTTTCACCGCGCTGTTACTCAAATAGCCATCCGAGCGCAGGTCCTGGTAGTTGAGCTGTACAGTCGCATCGCCCATCGATGCAAGCCTGCCACTTTCATAACCAGCTCCCAGTAGATGGGTGTTCCAGGTGCCAAAAGAAGAAAATAGGTTTGTGTGAGCCTCAGCAGCTGGCTGCTTGGAGAACATATTTATTGAACCGCCAAAGGTGGCATAACCAAGGTTGCTGGCATTGCCAGGGCCGCGCTCTACGCTGGCGCCACCCACAACGGAGGCAGGAAAGAAGGAAGTGGAATGGTGGGCCGGATTGTTGGTATCTCCCCATGGGATGCCGTCGAAGGTGATGTTGTATTGGTCATCACTGAAACCGCGCAGAGTCGATTTGGTTTCACTCAGTCCTGGGCCGTTGGACGCATCACCGGAAACGCTGGGGGCGATATTCACAATGCGGGTGTATTCAGCAATAGGGGATACTGACAATGAAATGAAATCACGAGTAATAAGCGACTGGGGCTGGGTAGCTTCCAAGCTGGCCTGTACAGGCGCTACTGCCGAGGCGGTTCCCTTGCTGGCTTCACCGGGACGAAAGGCGCCGGCTGCTGTAGAGGCGCCAACGGTGCCAAGATCAACAGTTTTGGTTTGGGCAAATAAGGCCAAGGGTGCGCAAAGAGTAATCAGTATAAGCGCTTTAAATCCATAGGCAGACTTCAGTTTGAATTGTGGTGTTCTCATAGATGTTCCTGGGGGTTAATGTAAAGAAAGATTGTGATTCTATTTAGATCATGTTTAGAGAGGAGAAAGTTATCGTTAAAACTTGAAGTAGATTTTTAAATTTTTTCCTAAAAAAGGGGTCTGACCCCTTTAAATAAAATATAAACGCTTTACGGTTCCAACCCGGCTGCACGCAGGATGTCTGTAAAAAAGGGGTCTGACCCCTTTAAATAAAATATAAACGCTTTACGGTTCCAACCCGGCTGCACGCAGGATGTCTGCAACTGCATACAATTGAAAAGTTCGATCACTAGACATAGCCACAAACAACCCACCGGCAAAACCCGGTAGTGACACTGTAGTTATTTCACTTCCATCACTTTCAGTTGTGGCGAGTTTTACGCGAGCGAGCAAGGTGTGTTGTTGTGTGTCGCCACTTACACCTTCCCTGGCATAGATATTGAACTGGTTGGCCTGCTGATCTGACACCAGCAGATAGCCGGTGCCATTAGCACGTTTGTATATGGACAGCCCTTCTTGATCCTGGGTGAAATCATTCTGCCCAAAAGCAGCGAGCATCGTATCTGCATCTTCGGCCAACGGGTCGGCATGATATTTACGAATACCATAGCTTTCGTCGCTGTAATAAACATAACCCAGTTCGTTGTCTACCGTGATGGCTTCGATTTCTTTCAGGCCACTCCACGTGCCGAAAGCTCGCGTGAGAAGACCCTGCAATTTGCCAGTGCCATCATCAGCCAAGCGGTATTGATGCAGATAGCCCTCCGTGGGTGCAAAAGCATCAGAGCGGCTGACAATAGCAAACAAGGCCCCGTCACTGGTGCGGGTATAAAGCGCAATGCCCATTACATCTGCTGCTCGCTCGTCAACAAAAACGGGGATGCCACCGCCATCTATAGGCACCATATCGGGTAATCGGTAAATACGTAGACGATGTGCGAAACGTTCAGTAACTACCGCTATATCTACCCGTATTCCTCCCACCAATACGCCGTAAGCAATGTCGACGTTGTTGGGTCGCAACAAACCTCGCACCACTTTTTCCTGCACTATCTTGCCGTGTAAATCAAAAACATACAGCGCGCCATCTGCATCTTTGTCGGTACCGATAATCAGACTACCATCTGGATCAATGGCATTGATCCAGATAGCAGGGTCGTCGGTATCGTAACGAACAGGCTCTGTTACGACCAAAGGGCTTAGCACTACTTCTGCAGCTCTACTGCTAAGAGCAACAAAGATAAACACTAAGGCCAGAGTGTTTCGCATTAAAAGTTAAACCGCAAACCACCAAGATAGCGTGGACCGAATTTTTCAAATTCAATCGGGTTGTCAGTCTGATGTCCGTAGCGGCGTGCACCCATGTCGGTTAGGTTGACAGCATCAAAATATATCTCGAGGTTAGAGGTCACTTGATAACGAATTGACAGGTCTAATTCGTCGTCTGTGTCCCAGAATATGTCACCGTTATCTACGGGGTAGATTGCGCCATTGATCACCCGGTACGCGCCCACAGATTGACCCCAGGGAGTGCGGTACTGATACGCAAGCCGAACTGTCAGGCCATATTGTTCATAGATACCTTGCAGGTTATACACTTCGTCCGAAGTTCCCAGCACACTGATGGTACGTTCTGGCACACCACCAACTGAGGGCAGGGATACTTCTGAGTTCGTCCATACTCCAGAAAAATTCAAGCCAAAGCCCCCTAACCATTCCGGCAGAGCATTGTCCAAAACAAGTTGTTCGGCACTGGTGCTGTAAGCCAGCTCGATTCCATTCAGAAATCCTTCACCGCCATTACCCACACTAGTTTGGCTATAACCAGAACGATCAATACCCGCTACATCAAGGGTATCGAGTCCAAAAGTAGTAGAACGCTGTACAAGTACATCTTTTATGTTTTTGTAAAACACACCAGTTGAGAAGAAACTCCCGCTTGGCATGTACCATTCGAGGTAAGCATCGACACCAACCTGTTGTTCGGGTTTGGCTTCGGGATTGCCACCGGAGATTGTTTGGGCGGCATCATTAATAGTGAAGTTTGGGCGCAGATCATCAAAATCAGCACGTGATGCCGACGTTGTTAGGCTGTAACGGGTCTTGATCTCGTCAGTCATGTTCCAGTTCAGATGCACACTTGGATAAAACATTGTGTCATTGCTGGTTGTTTCGACCAAACGCGTTTGTGCTGCAGTCGTACCAACCACGGGGAAGTTTACATAAGCCTCACCAGTATTTTCTAACTGCTCGACTCTGACGCCGTAAACCAAATTACCCCAATCAAACTGACTAGTCGCCATGCCGTAAAGGGCAGCAATGTTTTCTGTGACCTTCCAATAATTAGCGCGTGTGTCTTGTAATGTTGCTGCTCCGGAACGGATTTCTTCATTCATAAAGTTGGTGGTGAAAGCTTGATCTGTATAGCGGAATTTATAATTAAGATCTTGTCCACCAAGATAGCTAGTATAGGTCGCAAAAGTATTCCAGGTCGGAATGGTTCCACTGGTAAAACTACGCAAATAGTTTGTCTCTTCAGATTTTTTGGTGCGGTCGGTATAGAGGCCGCCCAGCTCAACTTTTGTGTCTAGACCAAACCACTGTGTCATGTGATCAAGATCGAGTTTAAAAGTGTCGGCAGCGGTTTTGTCTGCACCTTCAATCTGGGAAATACTTTGCATGGGAAACTGAAATTCTTCGATGTTAGTGATCTGGGCACCTTTAATGCGCGCAGCGGTAACACCGGCGGTGCTAAAAAAACGGATAGTGTTTGCATCGCCATCTCGAAAATCATATTCCACGGTCGGTCGCAGCAAAAATGAGGAAGGGCTTTGCAGAGCAGCCGTCACCGGCGTGTCACGACCATCTTGGGTTTTGGTGTTATTAAAACGCCAGGATACATCCCAGCCAGACAAGTTGTGTTCGCCACCGATCGTGTTGGTAAGGGTGTATTCTTTGGTATCGCGATAATCGATACGGGCGTTTATGCGTGCGCCGAAAACGGTTCCTGTTGTTGGTTGATTGGCATTGATGAAATCTGCACTTGTATATGAGGCGCCGGTTGCATTGGTGCCTTGATCCAGACGGACGATGAAATTGTCACGCAACTCATCATCGTGATACATCGTGTTGATAGTACTTGCGAATACAGTGTTGCTTTCATCGATCTTGTAATCAAGGCGAGTAGTTGCTGAATAATTTTCGCGAGTCAGGCGGTAATGTTTGTTCTCATGCTCTCGAGCAAAATGTTTGTTAGGATTGATGGTGTTAGTAAGGTAAGGATCGGTTTCCCAATTGTCGGTAGCCATTTCCCTCATGTAATAAGAGCCCTGTGCGACCAGGCCAAGTTTGCCGTCCATGAATATGTTCGAATAGACCAGTGAACTGTCCATTTCTTTACCGTCGCCGAGTGTGACTTTGCCCATACCCAGTTTGCCAGTTAACTTTTGGCCCGGATTATCGAAAGCACGGCGGGTACGGATATCAACATTACCTGCAACTGTGTTGCCAGGCATAGACGGCACAATGGCTTTCTCGACAGTGATCTGGCTAGCGATTGCCGAGGGTATGTTATCGAAACGTGAGTTGCGACCTTCAGGGCTGACCACGCTCAGACCATCGAAAGACAAAGTGGTCCAATAAACGGGTGCGCCGCGCAGATTGATATATCGCGCCTGACCTTGATCGCGTTCTACTGCAACACCAGGCAAACGACCAACAGCAAAAGCCACATTTTGATCAGGCAAATCACCAATCAAGTCGGCAGCAAGTACACTGACTAGAGAGTCAGAAGCGCGTTGTGCAGCCAAAGCAGAAGCGGCACTTTCGGCCATGGGTCGGCGTGCGGTGACTACCACTTCTTCTACAGTACCCAGTGTTTGTTGTTCGGCAGCAATACCATTAACTGCTTGGGAAACAGCAAGAGCCAACAGCGCCAAGCGTAAATTGTTGTGGGTGAATCTTTGATTTTTTTTCAAAGTAATACTCCATTAGTAGTAAATAAAAATCGTTAATAGAAAATCAGTAATTGAATATAGGATGGTCAGAATAAAGGGCAGGACAATGTTGTAATTGTTGTAATCACATAAATATTCTAAACAAGCCCGATAAGCTAAAAATCAATATTGGATGAAGAAAAGATTAAGCCGAGCAGAGTGGCTAATAGGTATAAGTCGCGCGCACATCTGCTCAGTAAGTTTGCCAGCAGCAGATTCTGTTAGGAGATATTGCAAGTTGAACCCCCCGTTTTTTTCATCAGCAAACAACATAGTGGGATCAATAATATTTTTTTATAAATCTAGAGAGGAGAAAATTGTATAAATGTGAAGAGAGTGTTTAGCTGAAGTAAGCTTGGGGAAATAGGCTGGCAAAATCGGGAGCCAAAAAAACCAGAGACAAATAAATGTCTCCGGTAAGCTTTGGGGAAAAAGGTTCATTGAATCAACGCAGTTACAGATTGGCTGCCGCATCGGGCAAACCAAAAATCCAGATTGAAAACATGCTTTAACTTGTTTTAAGATTTCCGATCTCTGACTATCAAAATCATTCAAATCGGTGTGCTTTTCTAGATGTGTGTATTTTGATTGAGAAAGTTACAGTTAATAAAAATTAATTATTAATTGTCGATTAAATATTTGTGTTCATAACATCAAGGCGTAAGTTTTGCGTGAAAGGATTGACAGTGGAGCTGGCTTGAACAAAAAGCAAAAAGCCAAAATACGAAAGTATTCTTACGTATATTGCCGGGCAAACGCTGCCGCCGCACCATACAAACCAGGTTGCGGATGTGTAATAAGTTTGACCGGAATAAGTGCCAGCATGGCCTCGAACCTGCCCTTGTTACAGAAGCGCTGCGCAAAACCCGAGCTAGCCAGCGTACCAGCAAGGCGTAACCCTAAACCACCGGCTAGCACAACTGCACTACCGCCTTGGGTGAGTGCGATGTCGCCGGCGACGCTGCCGAATATCATGCAGAAACGTGCAATTGCTGTAACGGCCAGGGGGTTGGTGCCAGCCAAGCCAAGCGTCCAGATTGTCTTGGCATCGTAGCTCTGCTGGGTTTGGTTACTAGTTGCCGCCAGCGTTGCATAAATTTCAACAAGTCCAGACCCTGACAAGACACGCTCTACCGACACATGTTGATATTGCGCACGCAGGCGTACTAGCAAGGCATCTTCAAAACTGTCGACCGGAGCAAAGCTGGCATGGCCGCCTTCGGTCGCCTGCACCTGATAAGAGCCGGAGTTACGTGAGACTTGCGCTACACCTAGGCCAGTGCCCGGGCCAATAATGCTGATCGTACCAGTGGCGGGTAATAGCTGATCGGGGCCGCAAATATGCTGGAAATCTCCAACGTCCAAATTTGCTACAGCATGGGCCACAGCTGCAAAATCATTAACAAGACTGAACTTTTCTAGACCGAGATCTGTGCCAATCGTAGCAGGCTGGAGCAGCCAGCGGTTGTTGGTGAGTTTGAGAATCTCGCCGTCTACCGGACAGGCTACCGCGATGCCAGCTGCAGTGGGCAAAGGTAGGCCAAGTTGGCGTCCAAATTCCTCCCACGCATGCTGGAGTGAGGGGTGATCATCGGTTTTAAGTGTCACCACATCTTCCAATTTCACCACAGTGCCTTGTGCTACTTGTGCCAAAGCAAAACGGGCGTGGGTGCCACCGATATCAATGGCAACAATTTGCATTACTTACTCGTGAAACTGGTAGTGGCAGAAGTAGCGGCAGAAGTAGCGGCAGAGGCTTGCTGGTGTGGCGCTGTGTTTGGCTTAGAGCCGGTCAAGCCGTAATAAACGATGTACAAATAACACAGCACCGGTACCACAAAACCCCATTGGATACCGCTAGTATCGGCGATCACACCTTGTAATAAGGGCAACAGTGCACCACCCACAATAGCCATACACAAGAGCCCCGAACCTTGGCTAGTGGAAGGCCCGAGACCGGTGACTGCAAGACTGAAAATGGTGGGGAACATAATGGAGTTGCACAGACCCACGGCCAGAATACTCCACATTGCCAGAGCACCAGAGCTGCACAGTGAAATTGTTACCAGTACCACTGCCAGCATGGCATTAAACGCGAGCACACGGCCGGCATTAATTTTGCGCATCACCAAGGCGCCTATAAAACGACCCACCATGGCGCCACCCCAGTAATACCCTACATAAGGAGCAGCCTCCACCTCGCTTAAACCGCCAATGGTACTTTCCCCCAAGTAGTTGATTAGAAAACTGCCGATCGCAACTTCTGCGCCTACATATACAAAAATGGCCACTACTCCCAAGCGCAGTTGGCCAAACGACCAAGCAGAAATGCCTACTGCTCGTGTAGCAATTGCATTTTCAGCCGATTCAATTTTTAATTTCGGTAAAGAAATTTTGGCAAAGACTACTGCAAGAATAAAAAACAAAGCACCCAAGCATAAATAGGGCATCTGCACCGTACTGGCAGCGGCAGCAGGTGTGTCTGAACCTTGCGCAACTACAGAGAGTATCAACAGCCCACCCAATAAGGGGGCCACGGTTGTACCGAGCGAATTAAAAGCTTGCGTCATAGTGAGTCTGCTGGAGGCGGTTGCATCAGAGCCTAGGGCAGCCACATAAGGATTGGCAGATACTTGCAAAATGGTGATGCCAGCAGCCAACACAAAAAGTGCACCCAGAAATACTGGATACGAGACCAGCGCCGCCGCCGGATAAAAAATCCAGCAGCCAACTCCCGCCAGCATGAGCCCCGCAACTAACCCTTTTTGGTAACCGATTTTTTCCAGCAACCAGCCTGCAGGTACCGAGACCAGAGCATAGGCTCCGAAAAAACAAAACTGGATCAACATGGCTTGGGTGTAACTTAAGGCAAAGGCGGCACGTAGATGGGGTATTAAAATGTCGTTGAGACTGGTCATAAACCCCCACATAAAAAACAGTGTGGTGAGTGTTGCCAACGACAGTGAGTAGGTTTCAGGACGCTTGCTGCTTGTATTGTGGTTAGTGTTCATGCAGTTATGACCTTCAGGGCGTAAGAGTGGTTGTAAGGTATTCGACCGTATTTTCCAGACGAATATCGCGTGATGAAGAGCCGATCTTAAAAGTTTTATTACCGGCAATACTTTGCCAGCCGTAAGCGCTTTCATTCCACCACGCAAACGTACGCGCGGGTATTGTCATACTCAGTGCACGGCTTTCGCCCTGGGCAAGTTCAACTTTGGTAAACGCGGCGAGTTTTTGATGTTCAGTTTGCACGGTTGTGTTGTCTTGACTGACATAAACTTGTGCTACTTCTGCGCCAGCACGCGTGCCGGTGTTAGTCACCGTAAAATTAACTTGTACTGCTCCATCGGGCAGATTATTAATCTGTAAATCACGGTAGGCAAACGTGGTGTACGACAAGCCATGACCGAACGGGAACATAGGCGTGATGTTCTTTTCATCATACCAGCGGTAACCTACTAACAAGCCTTCCGCATATTGCTGTTCATTATTCACACCCGGGTAACTGCTGCTAGCGGTAGTGGGAATGTCTTTTTCACTTGCTGGGAAAGTCACTGGTAGTTTTCCGCCAGGGGTCGCCTGACCCAATAACAAAGCAGCGGTAGCATGGCCTCCCATTTGTCCGGGATACCACATTTGCAAAATGGCATCGACATCGTCCACCCACGGCATAGTGATGGGTGCGCCGACATTGAGCACCACAATTAGTTTGCCCGTGGTGACTTCTGCCAATTGGGCGATGAAGCTATCCTGGTCACCCGGCAGCGCCAACGTAGTGCGGTCAAATCCTTCCGAGCCTTCTACATTGGCAAATACGACTACTGCAGTAGCTTTTGCTGCCCGCGCCAATGCTGCGCTGAGATTCGCTTGTTTTTGCGCTGGAGTCAGCCAGGCAAGTCTGATTTGGAACATTTTTTCTGGATTGGCCTGGGCTTCTACACGTAAGTGATAAGTTTCCCCGGCTGCCAGGGTGATGCGAGCACCTGTATTACGAAGACCATCACGCGTGGGAACCAGCGAGGCGGTGCCCAACACACCCTCATCGTTTAGTGCTAGCAGTTCATCGTTTACAAATAGTCTGGCAACGAAGCCATCGGTATGGATAAACATTTCATACTCACCACTGGCTGGAGCTAACAGGTCTGCTTCCCAGTGAAAGTTTTTTTGCTTGGAGAGTGCAGCACCTGCCGTGTAGTTAAGTGGCGTGGCAAGGGGCGCAGCAGCAGTAGGCCACAGAGCACTGCGAGGTATAACAACACCGTCCGTGTCTATACCCATGATGAATAGGTTGTCAGGGTTAGCTGGTTGATCTTGCAACAGGGCTTGCAGGGCACTCACGGTGCTGTCGTTACTAGAAGGTAAAACGCGTGAACTTCCACCACCGCCAATCAGCGTATATTCGGCAGTGCGTCCCATCAGTACCAATTGGTCAAGATCTTTGCCTTGCAAAGGCAAGGTGGCATTAGTATTTTTTAAAAGAACAGCGCTCTTGAGCGCGGCTTCAAGAGCTACTGCAGAATTGTCCTGCTCTCTGGATATTATTGCAGTAGGCTTGCCGTCCAGCAGTGCGTATTTATTCATCTCCATCAGCAGCGGCCGTAGGGCAGTGTCCACTTGTTGTACGGTAACAGCGCCATCCAGAACGGCATTACGCAAAGGTGCTTCGAAATATACCGGCAGATCGTAATAAGGATTAGTGAAGCCCGGCATTTCTAGATTCAGGCCGTTGGCCAATGCTTGCAGCGAATGCTGCGCCCACCAGTCCGACATGACATAGCCCTTATAACCCCATTCGTTACGTAAAATCTGTTGCAACAAATTTTGATTATCACAGGCATACGCACCGTTAACTTTGTTATAGGCGCACATAATGCTGGCTACGTCAGATTTCACTGCAGCTTCAAACGCCGGTAAATAAATTTCCCGCAGGGTACGTGCATCCACTACGGCATTCATGGTGAGCCGCTGGTCTTCCTGATTGTTGGCAGCGAAATGTTTCACTGTTGCCATTATGCCTTCGCTTTGAATGCCTTTAATTTCTGCACTGACCATAATGGAAGCAAGTAAAGGATCTTCTCCCAAGGTTTCAAAATTGCGGCCGGCATACGGCACGCGAATAATATTGACCATAGGTGAGAGCAATACCTGCTGGTTACGCGCCAAGCCTTCCATACCCATGGTTGCGCCATAACGGTAAGCCAGCTCTGCATCAAAACTGGCAGCTAGTGCAATAGGTGCCGGTAATGCGGTAGCGGGAACTCTAGTACGAATACCGGCCGGGCCATCGGCAAGCCGCAAGTCTGGAATCCCCAGTCTCGGTAAGCCGCGTATGTAGCCAGCGCCGTCTAGACCAATCTCTGGGTTAGGATCACGATCGCCATGCAACATGGTCAGTTTTTCGTCGAGTGTCATGGCGCCCAGCAAGAGCTCAACATCAGCAGCCTGAGCTTGCAAACATAGACAAAACAAAAATAGGGTAAACAAAGAAACAGATTTGACTGGCATTTAAATCTCTGAAGACAAAGGCATGGGTATTAATGCAAGGTTGTCGAATGGCGCTTAATTAGAAATTATACCGTCATTCCGGCACAGGCTTGAATCCAATGGATTTGCAGATGAACTCTGGGTCGGGGGCTAGATTCAAGCCTGTGCCGGGATGACGAATACTTCACCATTATTCCATGCACGCTAAATAATCTAATACTGGCAAATAACCTGCCGTGCTAACGGCAAAATATATCAGAACCAAATTCTCCACCACCATCCACCACCATCCACCCCCCCCCCAACAAACACCAAAAAAAAATTTAATCGGTTCGGGTTTTCAAAGTGCTGCGGCGTTCTGTATATTCGGCACGCTTGAACTGCACCTAACCCTATATTCAACAAGCAAGCTGAACAGGTAAATTTGCATGATTCACCCCGATACAGAAATGCGTTTCATCAGCACAGAGATTGGTTTTGGCGTTGTTGCAACACGTTTCATTCCGCGTGGTACCTTGATCTGGACGTTGTGTCAGTTTGATCGTATTTATTCACAGACCGAGGCTGCCAGTTTACCGGCGGCCTATCATGATGTGCTTGGCCGATACGCCTACCTCGATGTAGATGCTAATTATGTATTGTGCTGGGATGCGGGTCGTTACATCAATCACAGTTGTGACCCTGCCATGTTGGGGGTCGATCGTGGTTTTGAAATAGCGGTGCGTGATTTACAACCGGGTGATCCTGTCACCTGTGAATACGGCAGTTTAAATCTGACTGGCAAGCTTATATGTCGCTGCCAGTCGCCACTTTGTCGTGGCACCATCGGGGGGTCGGACGTGCTCAGATTAGGGACCGAATGGGATGCTAGAGTGGAAAAAGCGCTAGAATTTGCTAGTAAAGTGCCGCAGCCCTTACTCGCCTTTTCAGCTAATGCGAAACTTTTTAACGAATATGCTAATGGACTCAAATCAATCCCCAGTTATCTGGAGCACTACGCCGGACCCGATATTGTGGGAGATACAATGTTAGATTCGGGTCAGCCCTGGTCGATGGCAGGGCAGGTGTTAAAAAAAGGTGTCTGATTTTTACACCAGCAGCCTAGCGCCTGTTGTATGACGCCAATTAATTTTTTCCAACTCGCCAGCCTTGCTGCAATCTTGTTAACGATTGTGGCCTATTTGCCTTATATTTCGGCCATTAGGAACGGCAACATCAAGCCGCATTTTTTTTCCTGGCTGATCTGGAGCATTACAACCACGGTCGTATTTTTTGCTCAACTGGCTGCCAATGGCGGCGCAGGAGCATGGCCAACGGCGGTGTCTGCTGCGATTACAATCTATGTAACCTGGCTGGCATTTATATTGCGCACTGATATCAGCATTACAGGCGCAGATTGGAGTTTTTTACTGACGGCATTGCTTTCATTGCCGGTCTGGTTTTTTACTGCAGATCCCTTGTGGTCGGTAGTAATACTCACCGCAGTTGACACGCTCGGCTTCGGTCCAACCTTACGCAAGGCATACCAACATCCGCATGAAGAAAGTTTGCAGTTCTATGCTATTTTTGCCGTGCGCAGCGCTTTATCTGTAGTTGCCCTAGAAAATCGTAACTTAACCGCGGTGTTGTTTCCGCTGGCTATGGTTGTTGCCTGTATTGGAGTTTGTGTGTTGTTATGGTGGCGACGCAAGCTGATGATAAGATCGTGAAGCCAGACTTTATAATAATTTCGTCAAACCAATTTTGTAAGCTAGTACTAAATGCTACAAACTCGGCTTGGCATACGTAGGGATATGCTCCAGTACGTTGAGGATAAGACAGTGCTTGAAGAAAGTTCTAATACCGTAATACAAAACTTACCAGAGTTATCAACCGGTTCGGCAATTGCAGACGATGAAAGGCCGAAAAAAAAGAAAAAGGGCCGAGATAAAAATTTGGGACGTGGCATCGAAACGTTGTTTCGAGTCACCTTTCAAAACAATATCCAGCTCAGCCAGCTTGCTGATGGCAAGGCCAGTATGCTTATTAGTATAAATGGTGTCATTATTTCGATAGTCATTGCCCTTATCGTGCCTCGTATCGAAAGCCTGGGCTTGGAATTTATACCGGCCTTAGTGTTGCTGCTGGGCGGGATGATTTCACTGACTTTTGCCATCATTTCATCGCGACCTCGCCTTAGTCTGAGCACAGTGTCGTTAGAAGATATTCGTGAAAATCGTGCCAGCATTCTTTTCTTTGGTAATTTCTGCAAGATGCCGCTGCCTGACTTTGAAGCTGGGATGCATATGCTGATGAACGATGGCGATGTGCTGTACGACAATATGATTAGACAGATACATGCCATGGGCCAGGTGTTAGCCACAAAATATCAACTCCTAAAAATGGCCTATTTGGTCTTTCTTTTTACCATTGGTACAGCGGTAGCGCTGCTGTTCGGGTTGGTTCTGTTGAACAGCTTCACGCTCAATTAAATGTTGGCTAAAAATGTGTTTGATAAGGGTTGTAACAAGACATTTTTGCCAGCGAGTTGGCATGTTATAGTCTGCACTGTTGCCGCAAATCATTCCGGGCAGCAACAATTTTTTAAATTTCTAAAATAAGCGAGGCTTACGATATGGCAAAGGGCATGGAAAAGAAAAAAGAGACCAAGAAAAAACCTTTGAAAACCAAAAAAGAAAAAAAGGCTGATAAAGTCGCCAAGAAAAGTTAATCAACATTTTTAAGCAAGGGTGATGCCTCTAGGCATTGCCCTTGTGCAATTTGCCCTTGTGCAAATTACCAAGGCTGACCAAGCTGCAGCAAAGCCTCCATAAACAACCTGTTCAATTCTTCGTTCACATTTCGCGCTGCATCCATATTAAGATTTACTATAAATACTGCGCATTAATCATTAAATTCGCTGTTGCAAGACGGTCCGTCTTGATTGTTAAAGTGCTGTCGTTTAGTTTGTGCCGCCGCAAACGCAGTCTTCAAGTGTTTTGCCCGCAAGAATTTTTGTCTAATCATCGGAATTAATTTAGGGGAATAAAATGAATACATTCGTTAAAAAAGCTGGTTTTGCTGTAATGCTAACCTTGGGCTTGTCTACTTTTGCGATGGCTTTGCCCGCGGATTTCGCAGAAAAAATGGCTTCTCCTTCCCGTCCGCAAGCCGATAAAGATCGTGATGCTGCTCGTAAACCTATGGAAACTATGGAAGCGCTGGGCGTGCAGGAAGGCTGGACGGTAGTCGATGTGTCGGCAGGCGGTGGTTGGTTTAGCACTGTGCTTTCCGCTGCTGTAGGTCCGCAAGGAAAAGTATTGTCACAGTTCGGTGCCCGCGCTCTGCAAAACAACAATGGTCAGGCTCAGCGTGATCTCGCTGCCAGTCTTGGCAATGTCGAGCCGATGTTTGTGCCCATGGCAGAAATGCCGGCCGGTACTGCAGATGCAGCGGTTACTGCCTTGAACTTCCACGATGCTTTCAATTTTCGTGGCGATGAAGGTGCGACCGCGTTTTTGGCTGATATCTTTAATGTGCTGAAGTCTGGCGGTGTTGCTGCCATCATCGATCATGAAGGCACTGCGGGCGCAGCCAACAATGACCTGCACAGAATTCCAGCTGCAGTGGTGCGTGAATACATTGTCAAAGTTGGTTTTGAAATTGTGACTGAGTCCGATCTGCTCAACAACGCTGCCGATGATCACTCACTGTCCTCCAGTGATGACTCCTTGGGTCAAGCAACTGATCAGTTGTTGTTTATCGTCAAAAAACCCTGATCCGATTTTAACGGCCCTACTTTTTTTTGGTCGCTCAAGGGGTCGTCAAAGGGGTCGTCAAAGTGGTCACCAAAAACCGAAGCATTGCTCAGCAAGCTTCGGTTTTTTTTATCTGCCATTATTGATTTGCTTCTTTAAGTGCTTGCTGCCACAAGTCCTGCGAACAGTCGAATTTAACAAGGCCAGTGTCTTCGATACGCTGGTAATACACTGTCACGATTTGTGATTTTGCATACAAGGCAGGATCGCTAATGGTGAGGTTAATCGCTAAGACATCGTCGCCAAGGGGCGAAGTGGTGATAAATCCACTTGGCTGTGCACTGACCTGCGCGCGGGTAATTTTGGTCACCCGCTCTATGATGGTGGTGGTCTCGGTGCTGGGCATTAGTCCTATAAGATTCTCAGCAAGCCCAACGGTATTTATCACCAGAGTGTTGCCTTCCCAGGCGCCAATACTGTGGCCCATACGCGAAGCAGGGTAATCGGCAGGATGATCGCGATCGTCCAGAAAGATGCGCCGCACCTGTTTTTGATTTTCGGCTAGCATGGTAAGGCGGTTGGCAGAGTGAAGGAATTCTATAGGGTAACCCTCTATAGATGTCATAGTAGCGGGCATGCCGGGCGTCACGCAGTATGATGTCGGCTCCACCATATTTGGGTAAAGTGCCGTGAAATCAGCCACCAAGGTTGTGCCTTCTGGCGTCAAGATATCACGGGTACTGATAGCTGTTTCGCTGGCGAAAGCGAGCCAAACGCCAGTGAAATCCTGAGGCGATTCAGCAGCCTGACTAATTGACACAAACAGTAGCGTAAACGCGGCGGTACACTTGTAAAGTGTCCAGATCAAACGACCTAACATAAGCTTATCTCGAGGTGTTTTATTCGCCTTCAAATATGCGAGGTGAGCGCCTTGTATGTCAATCGCTGGCAAGAAAAGACGAGCATGCTAACCTTTCGACCCACTCGCTTCACTTATCCCATTGCCTGTGGTCTTGTGCTAGAGTCGATCTTCATTTCGCAGCTTGCAATGCAAGTTCGCCAACCTACAATAATAGTCGGTGAAATGTTATGGCCCTGATTTTCAGTCAATATTTGGCAGATGTTCTGCATGCAGATAACGCCTCACCATTGCTGAACGCACTGCATGTGCGAGGGCGCCAAATTCTGATTATCAACACAGTTATATCAAGAGCCTAACTATGAGAAAAACTCTTCTGCGTGCTTTGCTACTTGCCAGTGTTAGTTGCGGCGCCAGCGCCCAGCCTGATTTAAACGGGTTATGGTTTCCTGCTTTTGGTCAGGGTGGGGGGCAAACACCTAATCCCTTGCCATTTACCGATTATGGAAAAAAACGGGCTGATGATTATCTCGCCGCTTTTGCTGTGGAAGATGATCCGGGTGGCTGGTGTGTATCGCCGGGTTTGCCCAGAAGTATCTGGGGCGCCCCGTTCCCGGTCGAAATAATCCAAACCGAGAGTTTTATCAATATGTTCTGGGAAGGTTATTTCCAATACCGCAAGATTTACATGGAAGGTCATCCACGTCCCGACCCCATCTTGCACACGGGCATGGGTTACTCGGTTGGGCACTGGGAAGGTGAAACCCTGGTAGTTGAAACCTCTTATCTACGTGAATACCCCTACATGCGGCGTTTGCCCAATACCGATGCGGCAACTCTGGTAGAGCGTATTACGGTCGCAACTCGCACCGATGCTGATGGCGTCAGTAACCGCTTCCTTACCAATGTATTAACGTTGACCGATGACCGTTTATATACTCAGCCGGTAACAGTCACCGGGACACTCGCCTATTCACCCACCACTCCGATCATGGAATATTCGTGCAGTGAAGGCATCTACGATCAGCATTTACAGGAAAGAGGATTGCAAGTGCCGGTGTTTGAATAAGGCCGCCTTTTTGCGCTTCTTGCTTAACTCAGCCAAGCCCATAGTGTTGCAGGTGGGTTGAAGTAGAAACCAACTAGTAAAAATGACACGGGTAAGCCGGCTAAGTTTCAGACCGGCTAAATTTCAGGTCAAATACGTTTCACAAAATTTACGCAGTTGCCGCTAGTTTGAGGGCTAGAATACAGTCAGTTTTAGCAGGTATTACAAAAACTTATGACCAATCGTAGAGTTATCCTCAAAGCCCTTGCAGCTACCGGTGTAATACTGGGCTTGCCTACCATTGGCAACGCGCAAGCAATTTTTAGCAGCACTGACCTAGGCGGTGGACTCACCTTACTCAGTGGTGCCGGCAGTAATGTTGTGATCGCGGTGGGTGCAGATTCGGTCGTGGTTGTTAACGGTGGTGCCGAGGCAAACGCCGCCGCACTGTTGGCAGAAATTAACCGTATCAGTGGCAATCTTCCCATCAGTGCTTTGTTTAATACCAACTGGCGCGCAGAACACTGTGGCCTCAATGCCTTGTTGGGTGCGCAGGATGTTCCCATTGTTGCGCACGAAAATACCCGGCTGTGGCAGGGTGCTGATTTTTACGTCGACTGGCAAGACAAGAGCTATTTGCCGATGCCGGCAGCCGCTCGCGCCAATCGTACTTTCTACAAAACCGACAGCATGACTTTTGGTAATGAAATCATTGAATACGGTTTTGTCAGTCAGGCCACTACCGATGGTGATATTTATGTGCATTTCACTAAGGCTAATGTGCTGGTGGTGGGCGATATGGTGGGAGGCGAAAGTTACCCATTGCTCGACTATGTAACTGGCGGCTGGATCAGTGGCGCGCAAAAAACGACCGCAGCCTTGGTAGCCAGAGCCAATGCCGACACTAAAGTTATTGCAGCTAGCGGCGGCCTCCTAGGTTTAGACAAGTTACAAGCACAAGCCACCATGCTCGACCATGCTTATACAAAAGTGGCAGAAGCATTTAAAACTGGGCGTAGCCTGCAACAGTTTCAGGACGCTGATCCGATGCAAGAATTCAACGCTCAGTGGGGCGATCCCCGCTTGTTTTTGGCTTTGTTATACAAGGGCACTTGGTATCACGTACCAGGGCGTGCTGTACCAGGGATTATCTAGCGGGTTTGACAAGTATCAATATCCTAGCTGAGGCCGGGATTTAGCAGTGGAGCGAGTAATGCAAGCAATTAAAAAGCGTCAGTTAACCCAGGCAATCAGCATGGCATCCATGCTGTTGAGTAGCTTTGGCGCTGCGTGGGTTCAGGCTGCGCAATATGAATCTGCGCTGGCAGAATTAACCGGGCACTGGGGCACAATCGAAACCTATTGCAGCGAATGTCACAATCAAGATGATTTTGCCGGTGGCATTGATTTCAGTCTGCTTACCCCCGCAGATCTTGTTGCCGAAGCCGAAACCTTTGAGATGGTGCTGAAAAAATTGCGCAACAATGTAATGCCTCCGCCCAGTCAGGATCAACCTTCTCAAGACCAACGCTGGGACTTGATTACCAGCATCGAAAATACGCTTGATGCCCATTTTGCCGAAAGCCCAGATCCGGGTCGCGTCGGTTTGCACCGTCTAAATCGCACTGAATATGTTAACGCGGTGTATGAAATTACCGGGGTCAAACTCGATGCCGAATTGGCATTGCCCAAAGATGATAACAGCGATGGTTTCGACAACATCGCCAATGTGTTGAAAATTTCGCCAGCATTTCTTGATCAATATATCGCCGCTGCACGAGTAGTGAGTGAGCAAGCCATTGGCTCGCCTGATCCGCGTAACGAAACTGTTTTTTATCCAGTCGACAGTTCTAATCAAGGCAGCCATATCCACGGCTTGCCACTAGGTACTCGCGGTGGTGTGTTGGTTGAGCACATCATCCCTGTTGATGGCGACTACACCATCACCATTCCCGGTATGGCCAGTGCTGGTTATACCCTTGGTATGGAATACGAGCACACGGTGATTGTGACTGTTGACGGACAGAAGATTTTTGAGCGTGCTATTGGCGGTGGTGAAGACCTGCGCCATCTCGATCAGGAACAAGCGCCGGCTGTTGCCGAGATTAATGGCCGCTTTGCCAATATCCCGGTCACCCTGAGCTCGGGCCCGCATGAGATTGGTGTTGCCTTCAAAGCGCGCAGTTTTGCCGAGTCTGATGAGTTTTTGAACAACATGGGTCTTAACCGCGGTATGACACGTATTGCCCGTACCCGCGGCATTCAGATTAAGGGTCCACTGGCAACCACGGGAGTGATCAATACCACCAGTCGCCAACGCGTGATGATTTGCCAACCCGCCTCTGTTGATCAGGAAATAGATTGTGCGCGCCAGATTTTTGCCAGTCTTGCCAAGAGTGCCTTCAGGCGTCCCATTACCGAAGACGATCTGACCTCCGCGCTGCGGTTTTACGCTGAGGGACGCGAGCAGGGCGATTTCGATAACGGGATCAAGAATGGCATGTTAGCTATTCTCGCCAGCCCCAAGTTTTTGTTCCGTGCCGAACTAGTGCCGGCAACAGCTGTTGCGGGTGACGTGATCGCTATCAGTGAGTTGGAACTGGCTTCGCGCTTGTCTTTCTTTCTGTGGAGTGGTCCGCCCGATGCGGAGCTGCTCGATATTGCAACTCGGGGGGAACTCAGCAAGCCTGAAGTCATGAACCAACAAGTCGAACGTATGCTGGCTGATTCACGCTCTGCTGCGTTAGTGGAAAACTTTGTGTTCCAGTGGTTACGCCTGCGTGACCTCGACAAGATTGATCCTGATGTCGAGCTATTTCCCAACTACAGTCGTGGCTTGCTCGATGCATTCAAAGATGAAATTCGTTTTTTCGTTGGTGACATTATTCGTGAAAACAAAAGTGTGATGGAGTTGATGACAGCTGACTACACTTACCTCAATGAAGATCTCGCCTTGCATTACGGTTACCCTGCTATCAAAGGTGATCAATTTCGCAAAGTGCAACTGCCACAACAAGAACGTACTGGTTTGCTTGGCAAAGGGGGCGTCTTGATGGTGACCTCTTACGCCAATCGCACTACACCGGTAATCCGTGGCGCTTACATTATGGAAAACTTTATGGGTGTGCCGCCTGCTGCACCACCACCTAATGTTGAAGCATTTCCAGAAACACCCGAAGGCGCAACCGTTACGCTCACTGTACGCGAGCGGCTAGAAACTCATCGCGATAATCCTGCTTGTGCCGGTTGTCACGACATCATGGACCCACTTGGTTTGGCGTTGGAAAATTTCAATGCTATTGGTGAATGGCGTGTTCGAGACAGTGATGCGGGCAATATCGATATTGATGCAACGGGACGTTTGGCCGACGGCACTGCAATTACAGGTGTCAACGATTTGCGTAAGGCATTGGTTGCACGTCCCGACCAGTTTGTACAAACACTCACTGAAAAATTGCTGATGTATTCATTAGGGCGCACAGTAGAATTTCACGACATGCCCACGGTACGTAACATTGTCGATCAAGCCGCTGCAGAAAATTACAGTTTTGCAGCCATAGTGATGGGCATCATTAATAGCGAACAGTTCCAGAAAATTACAGTACCCGCCGACAGCGTTCAGGTCGGTGCACTTTAAAAGCAGTAACAAGAGTTAACACTGCCCATTGGCAGAGGAGCAACACCATGTTTATTACCAAGAAATACTTGGCACGCAGAACCTTCTTGCGCAGCGCATTTGCCTCACTCTCGTTGCCGCTGCTCGACGCCATGATTCCGGCCAGCACTGCGTTAGCACAAACGGCTGCTGTGTCGGCACCGCGTATGGGTTTTTTCTATTTTCCGCACGGTGCAGTAATGAACAACTGGACACCGGATGCTGCGGGCAGTGATTTTCTGCTCAAATCGATTCTGGCTCCGCTGGAAAAATACAAAAGTCATCTGACTATTATTTCTAATCTGGAAAATAAACGTGCCTCAGGCCCGGTACACGCCATTACGCCCGGTACCTGGTTGACTGCTGAGTCTCCGCGCATCAGCCACGAACCTTTTGGCGGTGTCACCATCGACCAAATTGCCGCACAACATCTGGGCCAAGATACGCCTATGCCTTCCATCGAAGTTGCCACTGAATCAGCGGGGGCGGCGGGTTCTTGTGATCGTGCTTATGGATGCAGCTACGCAGGCACAATTTCTTTTCGTACCCCAAGTACACCATTACCAATGGAAACCAATCCGCGTAAATTATTTCAGACTATGTTTGGCGTTGGCGACAATGCTGTTGAGCGCGAACGACTTGGCAAACAGAGCGCGAGTATTCTCGACCTGATGTTGATGGAAGCAAACGATTTGTCGAAAAAGCTAGGTGCAGCCGATCGCATCGTGTTGGGTGACTATCTGGAAACTGTGCGCGAAATCGAACGCCGCATTGATAAAACAGCCAGTCATGATCTCTCCCACATGACTTTGCCCGATGCACCAGAAGGCACCCCAGATTCTTTCGATGCTCGTATCAATTTACAGATGGATCTAATTTTGCTGGCGTATCAAGGCAATATCACCAAAGTTGCCAACATGATGATGGCTGCCGAAGTAAGCAACCAGACCTACAACCATGTTGGAGTTACGGATGCCTTCCATCCGCTGTCGCATCACCAGAACGATTCAAACAAAATTGGGCGTCTACTTAAAATTCAGGAATACCACAGCAAAGTTTTCGCAACTTTTATCGATAAACTTGCCGCCCTACCTGATGGCGATAACGGCTCCATGCTAGACAATTCCATCATGCTGTATGGCAGCAACATGAGTAACTCTAATGCCCATGATCATTACCCTCTGCCAACTGCAATCGTCGGCAAAGCCGGCGGCACTATCAAAGGTGGGCAACACATTGTGGCACCTGAGCGTACACCAGTGTCCAATTTGATGCTCACTGTGCTTGACCGTATTGGGGCAAAACCAGAAGGTGATTTTGGTGACAGTACTGGTTTGATTGCAGGCGTGTGAGCCACTTTTTGCCTGTAACTGGCAACATTGAGCACGAACAGAGAAGCTGAACATGAAACAAAATTACATCGCCCGCGCTTTAGCCGCTGCATTCATCACTGTACTGGGCGCAACTACCAACGCCCAAAACACTAACGATCAGTCGTTTTTGGAACTTGCCAGCAAAGGTGAAGTTGCAGCTGCATTGCAAATACTAGGCAGCGTTACCGATGTTAATCAAGCACAAGCCGATGGCACCACTGCCTTACATTGGGCGGTGTATTACCACGATGTGGATCTGGTGAAAGCACTCTTGAGCCGTGCTGCTAATACCAACGCACGTAATGAATTTGGAGCCACCCCATTAGCGCAAGCTGCTATCACCGGCAATCCAGATATCATCAGCGCACTGTTAGCTGCTGGTGCCGATGCCAACGAACGTGGTGCCGATGATCAGACTGCATTGATGATTATTGCCCGTACCAACAATCTCGACGCGGCCAAGGTGTTAATCAATGCAGGTGCTGATGTTAATACTGTCGAAAAATGGCGTGGCCAGACGGCTTTAATGTGGGCTGCTGCGCAGATGCAACCCGACATGGTGCAGTTGCTGCTTGCAAGCGGTGCTGCAGTCGATGCGCAATCACTACCCAATAATTGGGAACGCCAAGTTACTGGTGAACCCCGCATGAAAATTCTGCCTGTGGGTGGCTTTACCGCTTTACTGTATGCCACGCGGGAAGGTTGCACACTTTGCACGCAATATCTGATCGCTGCGGGTGCCGATCTCAATAAGACTGATCCAGAAGGGGTAACCCCATTAGTGATGGCAACACTTAACGCCAAATGGGATTCAGCAAAATTGTTACTCGATGCTGGCGCCAATCCTGACAAGTGGGACATCTTCGGCCGGACTCCACTGTATGGCGCCGTTGACTACAACACACTGCCCCACGGTGGTCGTGCCGATCGCCTGTCTGCAGATCTGACTACCAGTTTGGAAATTGCTCAGTTAGTGTTAGCTAAAGGTGGCAACCCCAATCTGCAATTGAAACTGTTTCCGCCTTATCGTGCGCTTGGTGCCGACCGTGGTGCGGATGGTTTGTTGCGCACCGGTGTAACGCCCTTATTCCGCGCTGCGCGTGGTGGTGATGCAGAAGCTATGAAACTGTTAATAGCCAATGGTGCACTTGTGGATTTACCGAACGAAGATGATGTGTCGCCCTTGATGGTTGCTGCCGGTTATCGCGCCAGCGCCATTGATACACGCGGCCGCTTCCGTACCGAGCTAGAAGCTTTGGAAGTTGCCCGCCTGCTGCTCGAAGCTGGTGCCCAGGTAAATGCGCAAGAAAGTTTTGGTCAGACTGCCATCTATGGTGCAGCTACCAACGGCTGGAACACTGTTGTGCAATTGTTGGCCGAGCATGGCGCAGACCTAGACCACAAAGACAGTGCGGGTAACACCGTAGTGGATGCGGCTATGGGCAAAGCAGGTCGCTTTGGCCGTGGTTCCGGAGGTGACGAACATATTGAAACAGCAGCCCTGATCGAAAAATTAATTGCCGAAAAAAAATAACAACTAGGAAGAACCAATGTCCGAGAACAATGATATGGGTAGTTTCGAAATAAAAAGTGCATCATGGATACAGCCCTTGGTATGGATAGTTTTTGCTGTCCGCTTTTTCTTTGAATGGCAGCAAACCAGCCTAATCAGCTCATTTATCGCCATGCTTGCCTTTTTAGCATTAGTACCCTCAGCCTACCTTGCACCTTTAAAATTGAGCTTACCGTTAAAAGAAATTTTTTCGCAGCCACGCGTAGAGCTTCCGCAGTGGGTTTATGTCAGTAAAGTTGCCGGCATTTTTTTACTCGTGGTCTATTTTTTATTGCCCCTGATAGGGTAACCAAGAGTCGCGGGTGTAGGCCGCAAGGTCCTCGTTACAAGGTATAGTGTGCTACACCATTTACTGATTATGTTGTTATGCAGCTAACTCACATCGCTGAGATCCGCGCTCTCGCCGAAGCACGTAAAGGCGGGAAAACCGCACTCAACCTATTACTTGCCCCGCACAAACCTCTTAGCACAAAAAAACTCGCTGAAATTCCGGACGATCGATATCTGTCGATGATGACCCGCTGTGTTTTTCAAGCAGGATTCAACTGGAAAGTCATCGAACACAAATGGGCAGATTTTGAAACAGCCTTCTACGGCTTTAATCCGAAAGGGCTCGCGTATTTAGCGCCAGAAAAATGGGACGCGTATCTCGAAGATAAACGCGTAGTACGCAACTGGATCAAGCTAAAGTCAGTATTAGCTAACGCTCATTTTGTGTGGAATGTGGCTGAACAACAGGGATCTTTTGGAAAAGTATTTGCCGACTGGCCTGTGAACGACCAGGTAGGGCTTATGCAGTGGCTGAAAAAAGACGGCAGCAGGTTGGGTGTTAGTACTGCTATGTATTTTATTCGCTTCATGGGTAAAGACAGTTTTATCCTCAGCGCTGATGTAGTGGCACGGCTGCGAGCATCGGGTGTCGCTATCCAAGATAATCCAACCAGTAAAAAAGCGTTGGCGCTGGCACAAGAAGCTTTCAATCACTGGCATGAACAAAGTGGGCTTTCGTACACACACTTGTCGCGTATTGCCGGCATGTCGATTGGTCAGAATTATGTCAACAAAGTGTGAAGAGCATAACTAGGGTATGACCGAGCGCAGTGAGCTATAAACAAAAGTAGACTTACTGCAGCGTAATATAACCAAGGGAAATCGATCGCAGCGAGCCCTGACCCTAAAATTAAAAAAAGAGAATCTATTCATGAGCACCTGTTATTGCGGTAACACCAAAGCTTTTGCTGTTTGCTGCGAACCGTTCATGACTTTTAAAGATAAACCAAAATCGGTACGGCAGCTGGTGCGCGCACGCTACACTGCCTATGCGCTGGGTGCAGGAAAATATCGCGAATTCCTAATTCGCACATGGCATCCTGCTACCGCTGGTAGTGTCAGCATACAAGATCTTACCAACGACATATTTACCTGGAAGGGTTTACAAATAATTCAGGCATCACAGCAAGGCGATTACGGCAAGGTAGAGTTTAAAGCTACATTTTCAGAAAATGGTGGTGCCGATAACCTCCATCATGAGCGTTCCATATTCCAGCGCATCAATGGGGTATGGTTGTATGTGGAAGGAGAAGTGCGGACAGGCTAGTTTGCGTTTGTGCCCCATAAACGGGTTGCCATGCTTGCTGTGCTTTCTTTGCAGCCGTCAACAATCCAGCCTGCGAGAGCTTGGGCTACATCTGGATAATCCAGTTTAGTTGCTGATGTTGGGTGATGCAGCCAGGCGCTAATTTCGGCTCTTGATAACTTAAACGAAACTTCCGCATAACCTAGCTGGGTCAAGGCAGCAGCGTTGGAAAGTTGTTCCATCTGACCCACGATTGGTTTGCAGTAGATACGCTTACCAAGATACAAACATTCACTAATCAATTCAAAGCCGCAGTTGGTGATGACACCACAGGCATTAAGTAAGTTCTGTTTGAACCCATTTCTGGAAATAGGTCGGTAATGTAAGTTTCCAAAATCAATTTCCTGGGCTTCTGGGTGATAGATATAAAAATCAAATTCTACAAAAGTGCGGAGTAGTTCGGTAATAAACTCCAAATTTTCAAAAGGTAGATAAACAATATGTTTATTAGGAATATTAGGTTGGTACGTTTCTAGTTTTTTGATGTTCAGTATGGGAGGTAAAATTGGCTGCCCAAAATGATGCCAGTGCAGACCAACGGAAGTTGTGGCTGGAGAAAAATTGTTCATTAAGGCTAAAGAAAATGGATTAGTGCCACGCATGGGGATGGGATATTTAAAGGCATATTGGTTGCCTATCCCAACAACACGAATACCGCGCTTGCGGGCAGCGTGGGCAATTACTGGCTCATAATCTGTAATGACTAAATCATAGGGCTGCAGATCAAGAGTTTTTATATCTTTAAAAAATTGTCGCAGATTATTTTTTTTAAGTGTGGCAAGTAAATTTATTTTACCTTTTTTAACAGCAAAGGTTAGTCCTTCGCGCCAGCTGTAATCTTGGATGTCACCACAACCTAGTTCTGGATTTCGGCCACTTAATAACCAATTAACATCCAAATCAGGATATTTTTCCAAAGCTGCTGCCATGGTGTTAGCGCGGTTAATGTGTCCGTTGCCAGTGCCTTGTACACCAAACAAAATTTTCATCAGGTTAAGTGTGTAAATAAAAGTATAAAATATTTACACCAACCGCAGTAATCATAAAAGCAGAAGAGCAATACCAGTGCCAATTAATGCGCCCATCAAGGTATCACCCGGAAAATGTACACCGAGGATTACACGTGATGCACCAACTGTTGCCGCCCAAAGGTAAAGAGGGAAAAACCAAGGGCTAAAGCCTAGCGTTAACAAGGTAACAAACATAAAGGCAGCGGAGGTGTGTCCAGAGGGTAGGCTAAATTCATCAGCTGGGGTAATTGTCGCTTGAAAATCCTTGATGAAATTAGTCGGTCGACGTCGTTTGATGGTGTTCTTCAAAAAATAATACAGGCAGCGTTCAATAGTAAAGGCTGTAAGTGCCGTAGCCAGAAAATTACGCGCAGCGTCACCGTGTATAAATATGCTCAAGGGCAGCAAAATGGTATAGAGCCAGCCATCTGCAGTCATGGAAACAATCAAGGCAATCTTAGTGAGAGTGGGGCGGTGGGGAATATCAAGCAAAGACAGAAAAGAGCGTGTATCTATGTGCTGCAGATACCCGACCATACGTGCTGATTTGTGGAATGGTTGCAATAACATTGCACAATAATACGGGCGGCATGTAAATTCTTTGTTAACGTCGCATCAATATTTAATTAATTATAATTAGTAGCGTGATGCGCAAAAGATTTTTCTCTTAACCTCTTATTAACAAGAAATTCAATTATCCTCTATAAACTTCGTATGAATATATTTGTAAGACTTTAGCATCAAATGCGTTCCATTTTGGTAAAAGGAATCCATGAATCTCATAAAAATATTGTACATATGCACCCACAATCGCTGCAGAAGCATTCTTGCCGAAGCTGTTACCAAACACTATGCGGCTGATAAGATACTAGTTGCCAGTGCAGGCAGCGCACCTGCAGATTTTGTGCATCCTTTAACTCTAGCCTCGTTACACAGCCACGGCATTCCAATTGCTGGTCTTCACAGTAAATCTTGGGATGAGCTGCACGATTTTGCCCCGGATTTTGTGATTACTGTCTGTGATAAAGCTGCTGCCGAACCCTGCCCGCTGTGGTTTGGTAATGCAATCGTCGTGCATTGGAGTTTGTCTGACCCGAGTGAGCTCGCAGAAGATAAACTTGCTTGCCTTCTAGCTTTTGACATTATTGTCGCGACGCTAAAAAAGCGAGTAATGCTTATTCAGGATTCTATATTGGCAGATATAGATCTAGTGGGTATGGAAATAGTGCTAAGGAACTTAGCGGAAGAGTTTTAGGTGCCGTTTAAAAATACTAATTATTGCAGAACTAAGTGCAGGTAAGTATGTGCACTGATTCAGCAGTGGAATAAGCGTTATCTGCATTCATAACAATTATTAACAGGAAAAGTGATGGCAAAAAAGATATGGCGTGCAGTTTGGATCTCCGATGTTCATCTTGGTACCAGTGGTTGCAAAGCTGAACTACTACACTCATTTCTAAAAGCCCACCCAAGTGAATATCTGTATATGGTGGGCGATATCATTGATGGCTGGCGCCTAGCTACTAATAAGTGGTATTGGCCTGATACTCATAATCGCGTTGTGCGAGAGGTGCTGCGTAAATCTGGGAAAGATGGCACAAAAGTTTATTACGTAACCGGTAATCATGATGAATTTTTGCGCGACTATATTGCCGATCACCCATTTGTAATGGGCAACATTAGCATCGTTGATGAAGTGTTCCACACCACTAGTAATGGTGAGTTGTTATGGATAGTTCATGGCGATGCCTACGATGGGGTTACACGTCATCATCGATTGGTCACTTTGCTGGGTGATATGGGCTACGATTTTCTGCTTTGGTCCAATAGTTGGTTCATTCATTTGCGTCGCTTATTGGGGTTACCTTACTGGAGTCTTTCCAAGGCCATTAAGAAAAAAGTACAAGGCGCTGTCAGTTTTATTTATGATTTTGAACATACTATTGTACGTGAGGCATTGCAGCGAGGAGTTAAAGGAGTGGTGTGTGGCCACATTCATCATGCTGAAAAAAAATGCATCGATACAATAAATTATTACAACTGCGGCGATTGGGTTGAGAGTTGTACTGCGTTGGTAGAAGATGAAAATGGTGAACTGCAAATCATACATTGGGCAGAAAATCAGGAAAATTACCTTAGTGTTGATCGCAAGAGTAAAGAAAGTATTATTGTAATTGAGTAATGCTTAGGCTCACCACAGATCAATGACTGATAATACTTACTCGACCTCTAGACACTATTAATAATTAAATTTAACGATTTTTATTTATGACCACTACTAACCTCACTTGCTCAAGCTGCCAAACCAGTAATCGAATTCCTTCGGACAGGCTGGGTGATAAACCTAAATGTGGCAAATGCAAAGAGCAAATATTGCAGGGCTATCCACTTGAGCTGACAACGGCCAATGTAACAACTGTATTGGATGGTAATTCAGTGCCGGTGCTGGTTGATTGCGGGGCACCTTGGTGTGCGCCCTGCAAAAGTTTTGCACCTATATTTGAGCAGGCAGCACAGCAACTGGAGCCGCGGTTACGGCTGGCTAAGTTAAATACAGAAGCAGAACCACAGTTTGGGGAGCTGTGGCAAATTCGTTCTATTCCAACCTTAATATTGTTCAAGGAAGGCTTGGAATCAGCCCGAATGTCCGGCGCGTTGCCACTTAATCAATTAAAAAAGTGGTTGTTGGAGCAGGGCGTATAACTTCAGTTCCAAGGTATGGCGCGTGAGTGTGTGCCAAATACCAAGCTAGCCTTGCTACGTGTATAGCAAAATAATTGTGGTTTAGTTTATAGAAACTAATAGTTAGCAGTTAAGCCGTCTTTTTATGATGTCAGATGTCTGATGTCAGATGTGTCAAACTTCTGAGTCAGCGTTGTGGCGTTGGTAATTTCAGCCGGTTAAAAAAAACAAGACCAAATATCATTCCGCTCAGCAAGCCAACAATATGGGAAGAGTTTGCCGAATTCGGGGCTATCAAGTAGCTGATAAAAATCGAGAATATTCCAAATGTTATAAAAGTATAAGCAAATTTAGCGGGGAAATGATGGGGCTTTTTAAGTGCGGCACCACAGCAAAACCCTAACATGGCTAATATTCCAGCCGAGACCCCCGTATAAACTTCAAAATGGTTGTATTTCGAAAACAGCATTGACACCAAGGCGCCCAACACAGAACCCGTAAAAAAAACCGCTATGCCACAGCGCCGGGAAATAGCGCCAACTATAGGTGCAACAAATATAAGCATCGTTAAGTTGGCAAACCAATGGGGAATGCTGGTATGAAACCAAGGTCCGACTAACAAACGCCATAACTGCCCTTGCCGCACCGAGACATACATACCTCCAAATCGTTCTAATAATGGGTCTAGGCCGCCAAGCAGGGATTGACCATACAACTGCACACACGCTGCGAGTAGCATTGCTCCAGTCCACGCTACCACATCGAAACGCCCGTAGTGCTGCACAGAATAATAAAATAATACGCGTTCAGTTAATGCATCCAGATTTCTTATAACCAGCCTGTAGTCCAATGTCCAAAAAATAACTATAAAAAAGGTAAGTAAGGCAATATTTAAAGTCTGCGGTCGCTCTCTTAAATAACCAGCAACTGTGATACCTAATACCAATCCCAAAAAAATATAAATTCCAATGCGTTGCATATGCATTAATTTATTATGAACGGAAGTTCTATATTCGTCTAAACACAATACCGGCATAAAACGTAGGCTGCCTGGCCTTGCAATAATAAGAGGATAAAAGGGCTGATTCCAGCGTGAAATGGCTTTCTCTACTGCGGCTTTGCCTATGATAATTTTTTTGCTGTAGGGTCTAAGTGCTTGCCACTGTCCACTAGAAGCAAGAGGCAAATTTTCCATATTTCGCCAATCTACTATCATAAAAAGCTCTCTATTTTATCCATAAAAAGAGTAAAAAGAGGAATGCCAAGCGCGCTACTAGTGAGCATTGCCGTGCATTCCTCCCACGCATCAATTATAAAAATGCACTTGTGCGATTTTTTTTGTTACTACATCCAAGCGTAATACATCAGAGCAAACGCTCCTGTTCCAATTACAAAAGGTGAGCCCGCTCCCAGGGCCATCAAACCAAGAGTTATTCCACAGGCTTCAGCCGTCAAAATTGCTGCCCCTGATACACTTTCCATTTCTACAGCAGTTAATTCACGCATTTTTATCTCCATCCTTGGTACTGGACAATACTCCATGTACTTAGGTACATCGAGATAACGACCGCTCCAGTGTCCGGTCAGTTATTTCTTTTGGATTCTGATCTAAGATGTATAAATCAAAATCTTCATTGTTCATCCTTGAATTGCCGATCTAGTATTACTGTTGTGCTGGTAGCCAAAGCTTTAATCACTACCAAAATAAGTGACCTTACTTCGCAGCTTCCTTGCTGAAAGTAAATTTAGTCTAGTACAGGTTGAATTTTTTTCCAGGGAGAAAAAGTTTTTATTTGCTTGCGATAAGCACCACTTTTTTTACACCAACGTCCTTGTATGCAGCGTTAAGAGTTTGCTACGGCGTACACACATCCTTTCCTCTGCTATAAGCAGGACGGCTTGTTACGCGCTTACGCCATTGCTGTACATGTTCAAAACTTGGCAAGTCTAAATATTCGCTGGCGTTGTAAAAATTTTCCAAACACTCCACCCACGGCACTATTGCGATATCGACAATGCTGTAGTCGTCCATGATGTAGTTGCGGTCTTGCAGGCGTGTGTTGAGAACGCCAAGCAGACGTTTAGTTTCGTTGGTGTAACGATTTTTTGCGTAGTTGTCGCTGGTTAAGTCTTTGGCATATTTATAGAAGTGACCAAACTGACCAAACATGGGGCCGATGTGTGCGGCCTGAAAAGTTAACCATTGCAATGCATCCAAACGTGCGCGGTAAGTTCGCGGAAATAACCGTCCGGTAAGATCGGCCAGGTATTGGAGGATGACGATGCTTTCCATCAGGATGATGGGTTGTCCCTCGGGGCCATTAGGGTCGAGTATTGCGGGGATTTTACCGTTGGGGCTGAGCTTTAAATAATCGGGATCAAATTGGTCGTTTTTGCCAATATGGATAAGGTGAGCATCGTAGTTCAAATCTAATTCTTCCAGACAAACGCTAATCTTCTGGCCATTTGGGGTTGCCAGAGAATAGAGCTGAATGGCATCGGGGGTGGTGGGTGGCCAGCGTTTTGGAAACCAGAGGGCTTGGGTCATATATTTCCTTTGGGTGATTACAAATGGCTTTGGATACAAGTGCAGGCCGGGTCAGGCCGTGCTGTTTGCACCGTCTATTATTAGCCCACACTTGGCGATCACAACACAAAACTTTTACCTTTCGACAAATTCCAGAGTGCTGTGGATAATGCCGCTCGGTAAACCATTGCTCCTGCTGCGCAGGTTCAAGCCCTATTGTGAGGATTCATCATGACCGACTATTTGCACTGTACCGAGATAAATCCACCCAGCCTAGCAACTGCAACCGTAATCTGGCTGCATGGTTTGGGGGCAGATGGAGACGATTTTGTGCCAGTGATTCCAGCGCTAAATTTACCTGCCGATCATGGCATTCGATTTGTGTTGCCGCACGCACCCACCATGGGGGTTACCATCAACAACGGCATGGTGATGCCTGCCTGGTACGATGTGACTAACTTTGATGGCAAGCGCGGCTACAACCACGAGGATCTGCTTACTTCGGCGCTTGCAGTACAGGCCTTGATCGACCGCGAGATTACCCGCGGCGTTCCCAGCAATCGCATTATGCTGATCGGATTTTCGCAAGGTGGTGCAGTTAATTATCAAGCTGCCTTGACCTACTCAAAACCGTTGGCAGGCATGCTGGCGCTGTCTACTTATTTTCCCACCCAAGCGTCTACTGCGCTAAACCCTGCCAATGCCGGGTTGCCTGTGCTGATTTGCCACGGCAGTGGTGATCCCTTGTTGCCCATCTCGATGGCCAGTTCTGCACGCAAAGCTTTGGAGACCTTGGGTTTGGCACCGCAGTTCCGCTCGTATTTCATGGGGCATGAACTGTGTGGCGAAGAGGTCGTGGATATCGCCAGTTTTATTACGGCGAATTTGTAGCACACAGCTCCCTTCGGCTTGAGTTCAGTGTATATGCAGATGAGCTCTTTTTCGGGGCCCCGATCTCGGTATGTACGTGAGGACGATGCTTATAAGCCGGTGCTAGTGTGCAACTTAGTAATCACATAACTACATGAATGGTGCCTTATAAAAAATATACTTGCTCATGCAACTGTCTTGCAGACGCAAACCCAGCCTTTTATCCATGTCGATAATTTATGTCGCCGGTTTACCCATGGCAGTGGTACGCAAACAGTATTAGCCAATCTGACTTTTTCTTTGCACCGTGGTGAAACGGTTGCGTTGCTGGGTCGTAGTGGTTCAGGCAAATCAACCCTACTGAATTTGATCAGTGGCATCGATCAAGCAGATTCCGGCACAGTAGTTATCGATGGGCAAAATCTGTCAGCGTTCAATGAGCGTGATCGAACTTTGTTTCGGCGTCAGCAAATTGGGTTCATTTATCAATTATTTAATTTAATAGCCAGTCTTACTGCACTAGAAAATATTGCACTAGTGCTGGAGCTCAATGGCGTTAAGCCGGCTCTTGCACTGGAAAAAACAAAAAAATTATTGGAAACAATGCAGATGGCAGATAAAGCTTCACATTTTCCTGCCCAACTTTCCGGTGGCGAACAACAACGCATCGCCATCGCTAGAGCGCTGATTCATTCCCCCAAATTGGTACTCGCCGATGAACCTACGGGAAATTTGGATGCCGAAACCGGCCGCCATATGTTGCATCTGCTCAAAACTAAAATCCAAGCAAGCAACAGTACTTTGTTGTTGGTAACGCATAGTTTGGCGGTTGCCCAAACTGCAGACCGGATTTTGACCCTCGACGACGGCAAGATCCAGGAGCGCACTGGTGACTTTGCCTGGTAACACAGGGCAGTATCATCTGCTCCTGCTGACTGCATGGCGTTATGCCGCCGGCCATCGTTGGCAAACAGCTTTGAGTTTTCTCAGTATCATGCTGGGTGTGATGATGGTAGTGGCGGTTGATTTGGCCAGCAGCAGTGCCCAACGTGCGATGGAGCTGTCGGTGGCGGCAGTCAATGGCAATATTTCACATCAAATAGTGGGCGGCTCCAACGGAGTTCCAGACAGCGTGTTTACCGCGCTGCGTACCGAACTGGGGGTGCGCCGTAGTGCGCCGACTCTCACTGCACGCATCCGTGTTGGCAATACTGAACTGACTCTGATCGGCGCCGACTTTAGCAGCGAAGCTAGTTTGCAACGCCGTCGTCCAGGCTTAGCCGCCAGAACTTTGGAGCTTAACGGCATAGCGCTGACCGCGTTGGCAAGTACCGATGCTGTGGTCATGAGCGGAGAAGTAGCGGCCGATCTTGGTTTAAAAGTGGGCGACAGCTTCATGCTCAGCAGCGATTCCACAGTTGCCACAGCTATGTTGGCAGCGACCTTTGTCAGCACCGACCCTACTGCTACACAAGGGTTAGTGATGGCCGACATAGCTAGCGCGCAAAATCTCACTCAACGAACAGGTAGCATCGATTCAATCGATCTTGTGATAGATACCAACACAGCGGCGCGACTGCGCTTATGGTTGCCAGCAGGACTTACTTTGATCGAAACCAGTACGCGTAATGCGTCGCTGGAGCAAATGACTTCTGCGTTTTATATCAATTTGCAGTCAATGACCTTGCTGGCTTTGTTGGTTGCAGGTTTGTTGATTTACAACAGTGTGAGTCTGGCTGTGTTGCAACGTCAGAAAACTCTTGGAATTTTACGTTCGCTAGGAGTCAGTCGTTACGAATTGATGGTATTAATTCTGCTTGAAACTGCAGTAGTTGGCACACTTGCCACTGTGACAGGAATTTTAGTGGGACTAGTGCTGGCACAAGGATTGTTGCAGCTTGTTACTCGTACTATAGACGATCTGTATTTCAACCTCAGTGTCACTTCATTTTTACTTGATTGGTTTGCGCTTGCCAAAAGTCTACTGTATGGAATCGGCATTTCTTTGCTGGCTGCTGCCATTCCTGTCTGGCAGGCTGGACAGTGTCAGCCGGTAACCTTGCAGCAACGCGCAGTGCAAGATCAAGCTGTGTATAAAAGCTTGCCCTTGCTCGCGCTAGTGGGAGTGGCGCTGATGGCATTGGGTTATCTGTTGCTCATCCCCGCGCAAGGTTCGTTGGTGTTGGCATTTGTAGCGCTGACTCTGCAAATTTTTGGTTATTGTTTGTTAGTGCCTTTAGCAATCCACCATTCCATAAAATTGTTGCTGTATTGCGCAGGTAAGTCGCTTAAACAAACAACACGCTTGGCGCTGAACAATATCCAAACTGGCATGCGCCGAACTGGATTGGCGGTGGCTGCGCTGACGGTAGTGGTATCAGTAACCGTAGGGGTGGGCATTATGATAGGCAGCTTCCGTTCCACCGTGATTCTTTGGCTCGATCAATCATTTAGTGGTGATGTGCAGGTTTTACAGCGGGACGAGCAGGGCGCTGTTCCGCTCGAATTACAAACCTATGTTTCTACGCTGGCAAACGTACAAGCAGTTACTTATAGCTACAATCAACGTGTAGAAAGTAACTTCGGTGAAGTCAATGTAAAGGCCTACAGCGGTGCTGTTGCTGAAAATGTGTTTATCAAGTCAGCAACTATAGATGCAATAGCGGAAGTTGAAAGTGGCGAGGGTATTTTCGTAGCAGAGCCCTTCGCGTATTTGCACAATCTGAAAGTTGATGATGAGCTAATTTTGTATACACCACAGGGTGAAACTACTTTGCCAATCAAAGGAATATTTTATGACTACACCACCGGGCTCGGCGTAATAGTCATGGCGCAAGCGCTATATACACGCTGGTGGCCAGCAGAAGGCGTGACTAGTCTTGGGTTGCAGCTGATGGATGCTAGTAATGCTGCTCCTGTGCTGCGCGACTTGCGTAGTTACGTGGCAGCACTACCCGGAAGTTGGGGAGTGGTAGCTAATGCCGACATTCGTCGTACTACACTTACCATTTTTGATCGTACGTTTACCATAACTAAGGTTATGCGTTGGCTGGCCATTATGGTGGCATTTGTGGGAACTCTTAGCGCCTTGCTTGCTATGCAGTTGGAGCGTATGCGCGAGTACGCCTTATTGCGAGCTACCGGTATGACGGTCCAAGAAGTTGCCGCCATGATCGGTATACAAACAGTAGTGCTAGGCGTGCTAGCCGGACTTTTTGCCATGCCGCTAGGACTGTTGATCTCTGAGGTGTTGATTGATGTGATTAATCGCCGTTCCTTTGGTTGGAGCATGTTGTATTCCTTGCCCATGTCGGTGTTGCTGGAAGCCCTGATGTTGGCAACAGTTGCTGCTTTGTTGGCTGGTATTTATCCGGCCTTGCGGGTAGCCGCAGTAAGTCCGGCGCAGGCCTTGCGAGACCAATGATGCGCTTATTACACCTTACGCTGTGTTTGTTTTTTCTTATTGCTTGTGCCGAAGAGTCCGCGCCGCGCTCAACCGCCAATATTAAACAAGTGCTTGGTGGTAACAACACTTCGGGTTTTTTACGGGCAGATTCACCACGGCTTTTTGAATTTCCAGAGGATCACGGCCTGCATGCTGGTTATCGTAACGAGTGGTGGTATATCACTGGCAATTTATATTCAGCAGAAGGTCGTCATTTTGGTTATCAGGTAACTTTTTTTAACGTCGCCGCACGAGCGCCAGCGTCGACACAGACTAAAGAAACAACAGCAACAGCGGCACCATCAAACTGGAACAGCGAGCGCTTGTGGATGGCGCATTTTGCCTTGACCGATGTGGATGCCAATTCACATCACGCGGTAGAACGTTTCTCGCGTGAAAATCCTGGCTTGGCGGGAGCCCAACTTAATCCCTTTAAGGTATGGCTCGACGATTGGCAACTGGTTGGTACGGGAAACGATTTTCCGTGGCACTTGAAGGTAGCCGATCAGGAGTTGAGCCTGAGTCTCAACCTCAACAGCGTCAAAAAACCTGTTTTGCAAGGCGACCTAGGGCTAAGTCAAAAAAATCAGACAGTGGGCTCAGCGTCTTATTATTACAGTCTTACGCGCTTGCAAACGTCGGGCGAGATTACGGTTGGTGACGAACTGTTCACGGTTAGCGGTAACAGTTGGCTAGATCGTGAATGGAGTTCTAGTGTGCTGGGTCCCGATCAAAGCGGCTGGGACTGGTTCTCCTTACAATTTGATGATGGCCAAGAACTGATGTATTACCAACTCAGAAATTTGAATGGGCAAAGCCATGCCTACAGCCAGGGCAATTGGACGGATGCAGCCGCAACTCAACACTTGATTTCGCCGGCGGACATAAACTTACAAGAACAACAATGGTGGACGAGCCCTGCCGGTGTGCAATATGCCACCGCCTGGTTGTTGTCTTACCAGGGTCGGCAGTGGCGGGTGCAAGCAGTTGTGGACGCGCAGTGGATGGATCTGAGTTTTCAATATTGGGAAGGTGCGGTCAATGTGCTCGATCCGGTTAGCGGTTCTGTGTTGGGCAGTGGTTATCTAGAAATGGTTCGGCAGTAAAAATTTAGTAAGGGGTACGCTGCTCTAGTAAGTTATGCCAGCGTTTGCCTGACACATAGTGGCTCAATGATAAAAGCCACGAGACCCTCCACAACACTTTATAGAACATCCTGCACAAGCCAAGCGAACGTTCGAATTTTATGCACTATTGGCCAATATAAATACTTTACACTGCTAGTGTTGCTAGCTAATCTTGCGCTCCTTTCTCGCGGTAAATTTTGTACTAAATGAAACCCAAAGCGTTTGCTCTTATCAATAATCCTCGTCTCAACAAAGGGACAGCCTTTACCTATGCAGAGCGTACTGAATATGGTTTGCATGGCTTGTTGCCTCCTAAAATTAGCACCTTGGCTGAACAAGTAGATTGGGCGCTGACTGATATGCGTGGCAAGGCAGAGCCCATCGATCGCTACCGATTTATGGCTGCATTGCAAAAACGTAATGAAAGAATGTATTACCGCGCCCTGATTGATCACATCGAAGAATTGATGCCTATTGTTTACACCCCTACTGTGGGGCAGGCCTGCCAAGAATTTGCCAATCATTTTCGCGAGACCAATGGCTGTTATATCTCCATAGAACAGCAGGGTAATGTGGAAACACTTTTATCTAACTGGCTCGATCCTGAGATCCGCCTCATTGTAGTAACCGATGGCGAGCGTATTTTGGGCTTGGGCGATCTTGGTGTTAGTGGCATGGGTATCCCGATTGGCAAACTCGCACTGTATTGTGCCTGCGCCGGAATTAATCCTGCTCAATGTATGCCGGTTACGCTCGATGTAGGCACCGATAATTTGCGCTTTCGGCAAGATTTGCGTTATCAGGGCCGTCGTGAACCGCGGGTGCGTGGCCCTGAGTATTTTGCTTTTATTGAAGAATTTATTACCGCAGTAAAAAATAAATTTCCCTTAGCCTTGTTGCAGTTCGAAGATTTTGCCACACCCAATGCGGTTGCTCTGCTGGATAAATATCGGGATCGCTTGTTATGCTTTAACGATGATATTCAAGGTACTGCCGCCGTGGCACTAGCAGGTTTTTACGCTGCTACTCGTATTACCCAAACAAAATTATCAGACATGCGTTTTCTGTTTGCAGGTGCCGGTTCGGCAGCCACCGGCATTGCAAGCTTATTGGTTGTTGCCATGCAACAAGAAGGCTTAAGTTATGCTGAGGCTTGCGCCCGTTGTTTCTGTTGCGACAGCAAAGGTTTAATTACCCGCAGCCGCGATGAGCTGACTGTGCATGCTGCACCCTTTGCGGCGGATTTACCGCCCATGACTTTGGAAGCAGCAATTGCCCACATCAAGCCCAATGCACTGATTGGTGCAACTGCTCGCGGTGGTACTTTTACGCAAGCGATTATTGAGATGATGGCATCCTTCAATACACATCCGATTATCTTTGCGTTGTCCAACCCAACATCTAAAGCGGAATGTACGGCAGAAGCGGCTTACATTTTCACGCAGGGGAAAGCCATTTTTGCCAGTGGCAGTCCATTTGCACCGGTAACCATTAACGGGGTCACCAAAGTGCCTGGCCAAGGTAACAATGCCTATATATTCCCGGGTTTGGGTTTGGGGGCATTGCAGGGTGAAATCACCCGAATTACCGACGACTTGCTGATAACTGCCGCCAAAACACTCGCAGAATCAGTTTCAGCCAAACAGATTGCGCAAGGTTGTTTGTATCCACCCCTGACCGAAATTCGCCAGGTATCGCTGCAAATAGCTGTGGCAGTTGCCCAGACTGCAGCGCGGGTCGGGTTGACTAAAAAAGTGATTGGTAAAAGTTTTGTGCAGGACGTAGCTGCGGCGATGTACGATCCGCGTTATTAATCCATTTTATTGTCTTTATAGCGGCATCAACTGAGGTTGATTATTGCGGGCGGCTGGTTTACTTTACGCCTGCATTTGCAAGGGGGATGGTAAAATTATAATCCGAAATATATTCGGCTTGCAGCGCCCTTTTTTCGTGTAACGAGGCAAGCGTCAGGCAAACTTGAGATAGCGCAAGCGATCATCAATTAAATGTTTTGCCAGCTTTTTCTGTTTGTTACATTCATCCCTTGTAACGCAATTCCAAATACTGCACTGGGTAGTAATCGAGAGGTAAATCTAATCATGGATTTTTTATTGTGGTACGAAGAGGGGCCCGTTGGTTTATTTATTCGTGAATCACTGTGGGGTTACCCCATTGTTCTATTCAGCCATGCTGTTGGTATGGCAACCGTAATGGGGGTAGTGGTTGCCTTGAACATGCGGGTACTAGGCTTTGCCAAAGAACTGTCCATTCCTGCTTTCGACAATTTGTTTATTGTGGCTTGGCTTGGATTCTTCATAAATCTGGTCTCAGGTTTGATTTTGTTTGCTGGCAGCAGTAGCACCTATGTTTTTCAAGGATCCTTCCAGTTGAAAATTGGTGCTATTTTGCTCGGCGGTACCCTAATGAAGTTTGTGTTGGGTGCAGTCCGAGCCAACAAACCTGCATACATACAAAAGCTACTATCAATTGTATGTTTGTTATGTTGGATAGTAGGTGTTGTTACTGGCCGCCTGATGGCCTATCTGGCCTAATAAGGAGAAACTATGTTTTGGGAACCGTTTGCTACCTGGCTTGAATCTACTTGGTTTCATGGGGTAATGATTGATATTTACTGGATGTTTCCGCTGATGGAAACATTGCATTTTCTGGCGCTGATTTGGTTGTTTGGTGCTTTGTTGGTGGTTGATGGCAGGGTGCTTGGCATCGTCAGGTTTTTAAATATGAAAGCCTGTATGAAGTTTATTCCTGTTGCCATGATTGCCTTTAGTTTCAGCTTTCTTACAGGTCTTGCCTTTTTACACGCCGATCCATTCAACTACTTGGCTAACCCCGGTTTTCAATGGAAGATGGCTTTGATAGCCATAGCGGGCATCAATGCCTTGTGGTTTTGGCTGGGTGAACACAAAGAACTACTGTCATTGGCCGACGGTCAGCAGGCACCGTTTCGCGCCAAGGTCATTGCTCTGATTTCCATCGTGTTGTGGGTTTTCATTATCATCATGGGGCGAATATTGCCCTATACAGGCGGCGCGGGCTAATAAGCGCTGCTATAAAAAAGAGGGCTGATGCCCTCTTTTTTTGTGACCTTAATTCGTAAGTGCATGGTTGGCCTGAGTCGATAGCGTATGACTTGGCAGGTGAATATTACAATTTCAACACACTCATATTTTTGCGCATTGCCCGAATAATCTGCGAACACAGAAAAATAAAAATCTGCTGCTCAACGCTCTCCGGCAGAAATCGAATACTGAAATCGTTTTTGCCACGGGTGGTGATAATCTCGCGTAACTGGTCAGCATGCTCTGTGCTGAGACCGTCTTTGGTAGACTTAACCATTGAGTACAATTCATTGGGCAGAATTTCATATAAATAACGATCTACTTTACGTACCAGTTTGCACACAATGATGTGTTCCTTGCCTATGGGCAGAAACGGAATTTCAACTTTCTGATTCAGCAGCCGAGCCAGATGATCGGTTTCATCGTCGCTCAACATCTCCACTTGGGCGTCCATGTCGCTGCGTAATTGCTGGCGCTGTGAATGGTTGAGCACATTGTCGTTCTTGCTCATGAGCTGCTCCTAAAGTGTGTAGTTACGTTTTTCAAGTGCGACGGTACGGCGCTGGATCATTTCCATCATGTGCAATAAGGCCGGGCTAAGGTGGCCTTGGTTGTCGCGCAAGAAATAGCTGTGCCCTTTGGAGTCGTAGTTGTTATTGAATCGGTCACAGTTGAGGGCGTACACATGATCGGGCACTTTGGCCATACTCTCTGGTCCTGTGTGGCCTAAACGTCGAGAAAACACCCCATTTTTTACATTACTTACCTTGCTTGCCGTCATCGCCAGATCGTCATTGGCGTAGTAACAGAGCACTCTGCGGGCGGCCATAGTGATGGCTTGGCCGATTTGATCGCGTTCTAATACTTCGTTAGGCACATCCGCAGCCATCATGAAAATATTGTTGAACAAATATGGCATTTCGCCATTGCCCGAGGTGTGCCGCCATTCATCCATGCAATGCATCAATACCCGGTTGCCCATGGAATGCGCCAGAATGTGCATGCGTTTCAAACAAGGGTTTTTGGCATTTTCCTGCTGCCATTGCAGAAGCTTAGATAAAGTACGACTAAGGATTTCGCCGCTAGTTTTGGCGGCTTTCTGATCGTCCCAGTAATCCTTGACTACACCAAGATCATTATCACAAGGCCAAATGATTGGAACTACCAATGTGCCAAGATCGGCATTGTCGAATTCTTCTTGCAAGATGCGCGCATTGGGAAAAATGTCGGTTGAAGGTTGATTGTTAAAGCCGTGAATGTAAAAAAGTATTTCTTTATAAGTAGAATTTTCTTTTAGGGCCTGCATCATAGGCCCGCTCAGAATTTCTGTAAAAATTTTTGCACTCGTTAGTTTGCAATAACGAATGCTGTTGGAGAGTTCATTGCTGGTTTCGTCAAAACTAAAATTGCTGCCATGCTTTTGAACAGTACGATTAGTTATGAAATGCACACTATCCTCCTTAATGATGAACAATATTAACTGAAATAGGCGGCTCCACAGGAGGCTAGTACCATTACAAAGAGTACCCATTTAAGTACTGACTGCGGCACTGAAATAGCAAACTTTACACTCATCGTTGCGCCGATCACGGTACCAAACGCCATGATTAAACCGGGAACCCATAACACTTGCTCACGCACTACAAACACCGCTAAAGCGATGGCTGTTAAAGCAGCATTGATGGCCATCTTCAGTGCGTTGGTGCGCACCAGATCGAAGCGCAACACGCCGGCCAACGTGGCGATAATAATGAAACCCACACCGGCTTGCACAAATCCACCGTAAAACCCCGCAAAAAATAAACCAAACCATGCCAAAGGCCGTTCAGCAATAGTATGTACAGGAGTGCCTGGCGGGGGTGCCACCACATTTGGCTGTACCAGCATTAACGCTGCCATCCCCAGCATGGTGGAAAGTAATGCAGGTTTGAGCCAAGTAAGTGGTAGATATGACGCAAGCACGGCACCACCGAGGGAGCCAAGCACCGTCGGCAGCAAAGTTGGTATAACCGTATCCAGTTGCAGTTTTCCGTGCTTATGAAAACCACGCGCACCGGCCACTGATTGCAAGAAAATCCCCACCCTGTTGGTGGCATTGGCAATATCAGCCTGCATGCCCATCAACATCAAAGCTGGCAAAGTCAGCATCGAGCCACCACCGGCAATGGTGTTAATAAATCCGGCGATAAACCCTGCCAGTACCAGCAGTGAAACCGTCAACACACTGAGTTCGTATTCCAAAGTAATTACCTAGATAGACAAAGAATTGCCTCACACTTTAACAGAAAAATATCTGCCGCATTTACAAGCAGAAGATCTGATGTAGTGACCAAACCTGCACTACATCATTGTGGCGCAGGCCCCAACGCAGTCAATCTGCACAGCAGCTCTGAGCCAGCGGCTTGATCTAGGAAACAACCGGGATAACGAAAGCCTTTGAATTTTTGTTTTAGGCAGTGCCACTGCGGTCTGGTTTCATATCCGTACTGGACGCAACTCGTTTGCACCGGTACTCTCTCTTTCTTTAACAATGCGAGCAATCACGTGATCGATAAATCCCACCGCCGCGTTATTTTTGCCTCATCTTTGGGTACCGTATTTGAATGGTACGATTTTTATCTTTATGGCTCGCTCGCTGCCATTATTAGCCGGCAGTTCTTTGCTGGGGTTAACGAAACTACGGCGTTTATTTTTGCCTTGTTGGCGTTTGCTGCAGGTTTTGCAGTGCGTCCGTTTGGTGCCATCATTTTCGGTCGACTAGGTGATCTGGTCGGGCGTAAACAAACATTCTTGATCACTATTGTCATCATGGGCATATCCACGGCGTTGGTCGGGATATTGCCTGGTTATGCGTCGATTGGCGTGGCTGCTCCCATCTTATTAGTGGTATTACGATTACTGCAGGGTCTCGCGCTGGGTGGTGAATATGGCGGTGCTGCAACTTACGTGGCAGAACACGCGCCTGCCAATAAACGGGGGCTGTACACCAGTTGGATTCAAACCACGGCAACACTCGGTTTGTTTTTGTCGCTTATCGTCATTCTTGTGTGTCGCAGTTTGTTGGGCGAGCAATTTGATGTTTGGGGTTGGCGTATTCCATTTTTAATTTCGCTCGTGCTGTTGGCGGTTTCGGTCTACATCCGTTTGCAATTGAACGAATCGCCGGTGTTTGTAGCGATGAAAGCAGAAGGACGAACATCCAAATCTCCGCTTAAAGATTCTTTTGGACGCTGGCCTAATCTAAAAATAGTCATTCTCGCCTTGTTGGGTGGCACCGCTGGGCAAGCAGTGGTGTGGTATTGCGGGCAGTTCTATGCCTTGTTCTTTTTAACTCAGACTCTCAAGGTGGATGCCTACACCGCGAATTTGTTAGTCGCTGGGGGCCTGCTGTTGGGTACGCCCTTCTTCATTTTGTTTGGTTCCTTGTCGGACAGGATTGGCCGCAAACGTGTGGTGTTGGCAGGCTGTTTGATAGCAGCTTGTACTTATATGCCCCTGTTCAAAGCACTCACATCGTATGCAAACCCGGCTATTGAAGCGGCACAACTTGCCAGCCCCGTGGTGGTACTTGCTGATGCGTCGACTTGCCACTTTCAATTTGATCCGATTGGCAAAACGGTTTATTCAAGCTCGTGTGATATCGCCAAAGGGCAACTAGCTCGTATCGGAATTCCTTATACCAATGAAGATACTCCGGGCGCAGTGGCTGTAGTTCGTATTGGTTCGCAAGCGATCTCTGCCTTTGAAGGAGCAGCTCTACCACCGGCCGAGTTCGCTGCGCAAAGTACCCAGTTTGCCTTATCGCTCGCTGCCGGACTCGCTGCGGCACAATATCCACTCAGTGCAGATCCTGAGCGTATAAATCACGGCATGGTGCTGGCTATTCTTACTCTGCTTGTTGTGTATGTGACAATGGTTTACGGCCCGATCGCTGCATGGCTGGTGGAGTTATTTCCACCGCGCATTCGTTACACATCGATGTCTTTGCCTTATCACATTGGCAATGGTTGGTTCGGCGGATTTTTGCCCACTGTCTCGTTCGCGCTGGTGGCCTACACGGGCGATATTTATTATGGCTTGTGGTATCCGATTGGCATTGCGTTAATGACAGTAGTAATCGGTGGGTTTTTTTTGCGGGAAACTAACGGTGAACCTGATCTGGAATAAGGCAGCGTATCATTCGTATAATTGCACAGTCGGGCAGGTGCTTGCTGTAGGGCGCTCTTCACAGTGCGCTCTTCACTCTGGGCTCTTCACACCACAGTCTTCACACCGCAGTCTTTACCCATTGACCCTTACCTGAGCCAATAACCATGACCCAAATCCTTCCCGATTTCAGTGGCCCCGGGCCACTGCGCGTTTATCAGGACGCGCTCAATCAGGGCAAATTCCTCATTCAGCAATGCAAAGACTGTGGCGCTTATGTGTTTTATCCGCGGGTGCTATGTAATCACTGTGGTTCTGCAGCGCTGAAATGGATAGAGCCAACGGGCCGTGCCGTTGTGTATTCCACCTCGGTAATTCGACAGAAGCCGGAGAAGGGCGGTGATTACAATGTTGCGTTAATCCAGCTTGAAGAAGGCCCGCGCCTGTTGAGTCGGGTAATGGATGTGGAGCCCGACAAAGTCACCATTGGCATGGCGGTAAGTGCCCATATTGCCGAGCTTGATGGCCAGCGTGCAGTGGTGTTTTACAATAAAGAACAAGGGAGCAAGGAATGGTAACGCACTTGCAGCAGGACAAATCATTACGTGGTTCTGCTGCGGTAGTGGGCGTAGGACTTAGTCGTTTTGGCGATTTGGCTGGCCGCAATCACATGGAGATCATGGCGGAAGCGGTGTATCACGCGCTTAGTGATGCCGGACTAACCAGCAAGGATGTGGATGGAATTTTTGCTTCCAACTTTGTAGATCAGTTAACGCCACTTGTTATCGCCGAATATTTTGGGATCCAGCCGGGTTTTATGGATGGTTCCAACATTGGTGGTTCTGCGTTTGTAAATTCGCTGCTCAGTGCATCGCTCGCGCTTAAACATGGTTTGTGTAAGGTGGCGTTGATTTGTTACGGCAGCAACAGTCGCAGTGGTGGCAATGTACCGCCGGCACATTCGGCCACCATTGAGTCGGTATACAAACCGCGTTATCCGATTCAAGCCTATGCTTTGGCAGCGGCGCGTCACATGTATCAATACGGCACAACAGCACAACAACTGGCCGAAGTGGCAGTGTCCGCGCGCAAGTGGGCGCAATTGAATCCCGCTGCAGAAATGCGCGATCCACTGTCAATCGCTGATGTGCTTGGCGCCAGACGTGTGGTGGATCCTTTTGGTGTGCGCGATTGTTGTTTGGTCAGCGATGGTGGTGGCGCAATGATCATGGTGAAAGCTGAGCGCGCCAAAGATTTCCCCAAAGCGCCGGTCTACATGCTGGGTGTTGCATCACGCACTACGCATAACATTATTTCGCAAATGCCTGATCTTACTGTGACTGCGGCGGCGCAAAGTGGTCCGGCCGCATTCGCCATGGCTGGAGTCACACCCGCCGATATTGACGTGGTTCAGTTGTACGATGCTTTCACCATCAACACCATTTTGTTACTCGAAGATCTGGGCTTTTGCAAAAAAGGTGAAGGCGGCGCTTTTGTGTCCAATGGCAATATTGCGCCAGGGGGCAAGTTACCAGTAAACACCAACGGAGGTGGTTTAAGTTGTGTACACCCTGGCATGTACGGCATTTTTTTGATGATAGAAGCCGTGCAGCAGTTGCGTGGCGATTGTGGTGCGCGTCAGATCAAACAAGCAAAACTGGCGGTGTGTAATGGCAATGGTGGCTATTTATCGAGCCAGGTGACTGCGGTGTTTGGCGCAGCTGAGACCTTGTGATTAAAAATATTTTTAAGTGCCGAAGTGCCGGGGCAAGTCTGAATGAACGCCCCGGTTCTCCGCATTTTTTTTAGTAGCTGAAACTACAATCCTTCTCCCCACGCCCCATTAAAGAAATGCTCACCCAGCGGCTTGCGTTTGCGTGGCGCTAGTTCGCGCGTTTTGAAAGGCTCGATCAGGCTAGCTTCGGCTAACTGATAACCGATTGCCATCATTGCCAAAGGTTTAAATCTTTCGGGAATAACAAATAACTCTCGTGCTTTATCAGCACTGAAGCCGCCCATTTGATGGGTCATCATGCCCAGTGCCGTTGCTTGCAAGCAAATACTCATAGATGCAGCACCAGTGTCGAAGGAGCCAAAGTGATTGGGATTGCCGTTGTGTTTAAACAGGGTGTCGGTACAGGAAATAACCAGAACGGGGGCGTGTTGACACCAGGGCTTATTGCCGTCCATCAAACAAGAGAAGGCTAACTCCCAGGCAGCAGGATTGTCCTGTTTGCTGCACATGATGAAACACCAAGGTTCATCCCCGAAACATGAAGGTGCCCAGCGTCCGGCTTCTGCCAATGCGCGCAGGTCATTTTTGTGCACGGTGCGTGCCGGATCGAAGGAAACGCCGCTGTAGCGGTGCTCCAGCAATTGATGGATGGGGGCAGATGCATCGATAGATTTGCGGATCATGCTAGGGTTCCTAGTAGGGGTTGTTGTGGCGCGTGATTCTAGCAGCTTGTTGCTTAACTGCCTGCCTGGGTGCCGGCATTCAGCGCCAGTAATAATGGTGTAATTTACTGGTGACACTGTTTGCTTATTGACCTTGAAAATGTCCAAATAGCTACTATATTCAAGTTACCGCCCAACACTGGGTGATCGTTTGGTCACTTGAAAAGGGTCAAATCAAAGCTGTGGGTTGGCGAGTACAGTGGCAACTGCTAGAATTCGCCCCCTGCGGCCAGGAGTCCTGGTAATGCAAGACAACAACTTGATTGAATTAGATTCAGAGCTAGAAATGACTATCGAAACCGATTTTGAAGCAGATACCATCGATTTGGAGCTTGAAACAGAGCCCAAAGAAAGGCCAAGGGCGCCCCGCACCCAGGCGCAGCGTGCCACTTTTATGGCAAAACAGACTGCCGGCAAACAATTACAGGTGTTTGACACCATGGTACCGGGGCGTGACCTCAGTGCTTATATCACCTCGGTCAATGGCATCGCCATACTGACCGCCGATGAAGAAAAAGAGCTCGCTAATCAATACTATTATGAAGAAAATGTTGATGCTGCGCGTAAGTTAGTACTTGCTCACCTGCGTTTTGTTGTGCATGTCGCCAAAACCTACTCCGGTTACGGCCTCAGCGAAGCCGACCTGATTCAGGAAGGTAATGTGGGGCTGATGAAGGCCGTAAAACGCTTTAACCCTGAAGTTGGCGTACGGCTGGTGTCCTTTGCTGTGCATTGGATCAAAGCCGAAATTCACGAATTTATATTGCGCAACTGGCGTATTGTCAAAGTGGCCACTACCAAGGCCCAACGGAAATTGTTCTTTAACCTGCGTGGTGCCAAAAAACGTCTAGGTTGGTTGACTCAGAGCGAAGTTGAAGTTGTTGCCAAAGATTTAGGAGTAGATGCTGCCACAGTCACCCAAATGGAAGGCCGCCTGGGGGCTTTTGATGCTTCTTTTGATGGCGCTGCGGATGCTGACGACGAAGAATATGGTCAAGCACCGGCATTTTATTTGGAAGACACTCGTTTTGATCCTGCGCGGAATGTCGAAACTGATAATTGGGACAAAACCAGCACGGATGGTTTGTATGTGGCCCTTAGCGCCCTTGATGAACGTAGCCGCGACATTTTGAATCAACGCTGGCTCAACGATAACAAAGCTACCCTGCACGAACTGGCAGCCAAATATAACGTATCTGCTGAGCGTATCCGTCAGCTCGAAAAAAATGCTATGGATAAAGTCAAGGCAGTGTTGGAAGCCTGATCTGTGTTGTAACGCAAAAGTGTTTGTAATTTAAAAGCCGTCCTTGTGACGGCTTTTTTCTGCATCGTGAATTGCTTACTTAAAATAGCGTAACGAGGTAATTATGAAGCCCGGCATTAAGGTAAGCGTTTACATAATCTGCCTCAATGAGGAAGAGCACCTTGCCAGGTTATTGCCACAACTGGCTGACTTTAAAGAAGTCATCCTTGTCGACAGCGGTTCCACCGATAACACACTAAAAATTGCTGCTTCTTTCCCTAATGTCAGTATCAGTAAGCGTGTTTGGTCGGGCTTCAGTGAGCAAAAAGCTTATGCACTGTCTTTGTGTAATGAAGAGTGGGTGCTCAACCTGGATGCTGATGAAGAGCTCACTCAGGAATATCTGCACACTTTGGATTCGGTTATTAACAGCGATGATTATGATGCACTACAGACTAGACGTATCTTGTTGCGCTGGGGCAAGCAGCCCCGATGTTTTATTAAAGATGATGTGCTGATCAGATTATTTCGCAAAAAGTGTGGCACATATCACCCCGCGCGGGTACATGAAAAAATTGCGATCGAGGGCAGAATAAAAATTTCTAATACTTATTTTTTGCATCACGAAAACCTAAGTTTTTCACAACGTATACAAAAATCTAACCACTACAGCCAACTGAAGGCAGAAGATAAATTTGCACGGGGACATCGTTGTTCTGTGTTGCATCTGGTGCTGATTTTTCCCTTGGCATTTTTGCAATGTTATTTAGGCAAGGGCTTATTTCTGGATGGTGGTGACGGCATTGCAACTAGCATGAACCATGCTTTTTACAATTTTATGAAATACGTAAAATTGCGTGAGCTATGGCAGCAAGCACAAAGAACAGCAAAAATTTCAGCAAAATAAAATTTATCCGCGTAGTTCATTGTTGTTCAAAATTTTCAGTACACGGCTGAATATCATCTGCGGTGTGATGGAGCGCAAGCATCGATGCTGATGCATGCAATAAATTTTTGTGCATTCTGGGCTGCACGGCTCGGTACCTTTCGCCACTTCAGTGTTAGATGTGAGAGGCTCCCAAATCTCTACAGCAGTGGGGCCGAAAATTACAGTACCAGCAACACCCATCGCCGCAGCCAAATGAAAAGGGCCACTGTCATTACCTACAATTACACTGGCATGCGTAAAAAAATCGGCAAGCTCAGGTAGTGAGAGTTGATTACATAAATTAAACACAGGTTTAGCGGTTGCTGGTGTAAGTAATGCTAATACCGCTGCTGTTTCAACCGCATCTTGTCCCGCACCAATAAACGCCACTTGTAGATTTTTGTCGATTAACAGCGCGGTGAGTTCTGCAAAATATGCGCGCGGCCATTTTTTATAGTCTTTGGTAGCCCCTGCATGCAGAACTACCAAAGGTTGCTTTAAATCCAGACCAGCATTGGTTAACTGTTGTTGTTTTGCCAGTGACAAAGTGGCTGGTTTTAGATGCATATAACGCACCGTGGTTTCGGGTAAACCTACTGCTTTGAACATTTCCTGAAAACTGTACCAGCGATGTCTTTTGCCAGTTGGTCTTGCTGCAAAATTGATAGGCAAGACATGGTGATAACCAAAGCCATGCCGGCTAGTGCTGCAACCAAGACGAAAACGGGCCTTGGAAAATTGGGTAAGGCGGTGTGCCACCGAGTCCTCTTCGATATTAAAAGCAATATCGGCACCAAAATTACGGATAGTGTGTAGGCAGTCTAGATACAGACGTATTTTTTGGAAATTATCAGCCTGGGCAATTTGTTTGCGCGGATAATAAATCAAGCATGCTTCAGGTAAGGCGCCCTTAATCAAATCTTTGAAGGCAGCGTCCAGTACTACTCGAAACTCGATATTGTGGGTGCTGCAGTAGCGGTAAAACTCCTGAATAAGGTTGCCGGCAATCAACAAATTGCCGAGATATTTGGTTGGATTAACCAGCAAAATGCGTAACGGATTATGGGGAAGTGTGTAGGCTGGCAAGTGCAGAACCTAGAGTCCAATTGAATATGGGGGTGATTATGACAAAGGATGCGCCGATATGGGACATTCTATTTTTCTGTTTAATTTTCTACTTCATTTTTAGAGCTTTATGCATGCCCCTGTTATCATTTGTATTTGTACAGCACGCTGTATTAACCGCCAGTTTCTGGTTTTAGGTCGCATTAAAATGCAAAAATATTTTCTTGTTGTTGCTGCTATCAACGGTTTTCTGGTGGTGGCATTTGGCGCCTTTGGTGCCCACGCTTTGCAAGCGTTGCTTAGTGTCGAGATGCTCGAGGTGTACCGAACCGCGGTGCACTATCAGATGTTTCATACTGTAGCGTTTGTGATGGTGCATGCGCTGAGAAATGACGCTGATAATGTCAAAAAATTAAACCTAATCGGTCATCAATTTGTGCTTGGTATGGCGCTGTTTTGCGGCAGCCTTTATTTGTTGGCGTTAAGTGGAATAACGAAGCTGGGAATCATCACGCCGCTCGGGGGTGTAATTTTGCTGGCTGCCTGGCTGCAATTGGCGCTGTTTTGCGCCACTAATAAGCGTTTACTATGATCAAGCCAATCAATGTTCCATTGCGAACTGTAAAAAGTTTTGTAGTACGGCGTGGTCGAATGACCGAGGCGCAAGAGTTAGCGCTGACTTCGTTTTGGTCGCAATTCGGCTTGAACTTGGCGGATGGCATGTTTGATCCTGCACAAGTATTTGGCCGTTCGGGCGAGCTGGTGTTAGAAATCGGTTTCGGAATGGGTGAGGCACTGATCAGCATGGCACTGGCGCATCCACAACAAAACTTCATCGGCGTGGAAGTGCATCCTCCCGGCATTGGCAATATTCTGCGTGAGATTGCCGAACAAAATATTACCAATCTCAGAATTTATAAAGCTGATGCCAAAGATGTGTTAGACCAATGTATTGCCGATGCTAGCTTAAGCAAAATACAAATTTATTTCCCTGACCCTTGGCACAAAACTAAACATCATAAACGCCGTTTGATTCAGAGCGAGTTTGTGCAGCAAATACGTCCCAAGCTTAAAGTAGGTGCCATAGTGCATCTGGCTACAGACTGGGAGGCTTATGCCAAACAGATGATGAAAGTGATGAGCAGTGCAGAGGGGTTTCGCAATTGTATAGGAGAGCATGCATGGGCTAGTGATCCTATGCGTCCGTCGACCAAGTTTGAGCAACGCGGACAACGCTTAGGGCATGCAGTGTGGGATTTGGTGTTTGAAAA
>Ga0114978_10000058_pt1 | contig 83641 bp, 56 predicted proteins | sample S_140212_EF_Meta_FD_87027 | JGI IMG/M metagenome (GOLD analysis project Ga0114978, IMG submission 87027) | Freshwater microbial communities from Lake Simoncouche, Canada to study carbon cycling - S_140212_EF_MetaG | ecosystem: Environmental > Aquatic > Freshwater > Lake | place: Lake...
ACCAGTTTTATCTATTTTAATTTGTCTAGTATCTGAATCTACTGTAGCATTCTCATTACCGCTTTTATATTTAATTACGAGTTCACTAGTGGGAACTGTAGTAGGCTTTGTAATTTTTGCAGCAGCCAAAAATGGATATGTATTGTGTAAAAATAACACATCATAATTTGGGAATATATCGGGTTTGGCTAGTGGGGGTGTCAGAAATTCTATAGTCGGTGTAGCTTTATTAACTGTGACAGTTTGTTTAATAACTGCGCTATCAAATGCGTCTGTCTCATTTGTCTGCGCTATAATTGTAAAAGTACCAACTCCTTTTATTATAGTATTATTTCCACTTGCATCTATACTAGCAATTAAGGATTCCATAGAATAACTAATATAAAGACCAAACTTTTTTATATCATCATCTGAAGGTTTTGTAAAAGATGCTTTCTTCAGGTTATAACTATCACCGTATGTAATTACGTTAACAAAATCGTTAGGAAATGATATTGAAGGTTTATTTTTTTGACTTGTATATGGTGAAGTAATATAATCTTCTTTGTAGTTTATATTTGTACCAGTAGTAGCTATTATCTTAAATTCTGCTGCTTTAAGGATATCAACGGTATATTTCTTAACGCCATTTACATTTGTATTGTTTATTTTAGCAATAGAAGAATCTGAAGATGTATAAATAAAAGAAGCAAGATCAGATGGAGGAGAAGAAGGAATTGTAAATATTGGAGTATTTAAATTAAAAGTCATTCCAGCAAGAATAGCACCTGAGTTATTATCGATTGCATTCCATGGTGTCTGAAATGTAGGCTTAGCTTTTAATACCTTAACTTCCATAGAAATCGAAACACTTTTATATACATTTGTTGGATTTGTTGTTGTAGCAGTAAGTATAAAATCATCTGCTTGTTTTATTGTAATCACAGGAACGCTTACAAGATAAGTTTCATTTGGTGATAATGTTGAAACAACACTAGTATCTTTCATTTCTAATGTAGCAATACTTGAATATGCGTCGTCTATTGTATACGTAATATTAAGATTAAGATCCTTCAAAACTATGTCACTTAGTGTAGGATACTCGAATATAGCAGGTGTGGGGGTATAAATATTAATAAGGCCATTCTTGTTTATATAAGTATTGGTGTTTATATAACCGTAGGTAAAAGTATCTACAAAGTTACCTAATTCATCCTTATTATAATTTGGAAATGATATAAGAGGTGTATCTAACTTTACACCTGTTTCTTCTTTGGAATCGATATAAACACTTTCAAAATTGTTTGTGGCTTTGGTTGTGGCTCTTATTTTAAACTTTCCAATCTTATTTACTTCTATCGATACGGAATTTGGTGTTATGTCGGATATTGTAACAAAATCTGCAACAAAGCTTGTAATATATGAATCAGTACTAGCAATACACGTATAATTAACAGTAATAATTTCAGACGCAATACCATAAGGTATCGTAACTATTGCAGGTTTAAATGTATATGGTTTCCCCACAATCATATCCTCATTTATAAAAAGATCATAATAATTACCTGTATCTTTATAAATATTGTCAAATGCTATTATGGGTTTGGCTTTTTTAACTATAATAAATTCAGAGTATTCTATATTACTTTTTTTAAATTCTACTGTTGGCTTTGTGACAGCCATGAATCGAAAACTTCCAGCACGGTTTATTGTAACGTTAGTTCCTGATATTGTTGCAACGGGTATATATGAAGGTATAGGGTTTATAGGGGTTTCAATAGAATAGTCAATTATAATACCAGCCGGCGGTGACATGTATTGTCTAATTGTTGTTACCAGCATATTTCCAATAGGTACATCTATATTCGTGTCCGTTAAACTCACAGTAACAATAAAGCCATTACTAATTTGTTTGGAATCTACTTTAAATGTAATAAATCCACCACTTGCGTCATGTACTGTTAGAAAAGCATTAACATGAATGAGATTATACTGATCTATATTATCCAACCGTATATGAATTTGAGATGACGATGTTACTATTAACGTTGCATTCCCACTTATATCTGTAACTGGACTAGGATTAATAAATACAGCTTCTGTCAGCTGATACGTATCACCGTATGTAATTTCAGTCATAAAACCACTAGATGCATCAAGGAACATGATCTGCGCTTTATTTGGTTCGATAATATCTTCGCTGATTGATTCTATGTAAGCTTCTTGGTAATCATCATTTCCTGGCATGTTTGCAGTTATTTTAAAATTGCCACTTTCTTTTACCGTTACAAAGTATGATCCGGATATCTCGGAAATATCTGCAATTGCCTTTGCTGAAGATGCATATGTAAATTTACGAAGTGCTTCTGGAACTTCATTTTCTGGTGGATATGTGAACACAGGAGGAGTTAATTTAAACGTTTGTCCAACCGCTATACTGCGACCTTGGGGAAATATATCCCATTGTTCAAAACTAGGCTTAGCGGGGTAAATAATAATATCTTTCTCTATCATACAACTTTTATAATTACCAGTTTCGGTTGTTGCTGTGGCAGTAATTCTAAAACTTCCTGCCCCGTTTATTGTAACAGTTCTACCTGCTATTGAGACAATATCGTTCCTTGTAGTTTTATAATCCACCGTGATTTCGGCGGGTCGTGTATCGGGGTATTTAAATATTACTTCATCGATAGTAAATGAATGATGCGTTCCATATGTAAATGGACCAAAATTTTGGCTTGGGTCAAATATTATGCGAGTGTCACCCGGGTTTGTTGACAATTCCTCATGTGATTCATCAAAACCAATATTATAATTTATACTTCCACTTGTTTCTGCTTTAATTTTAAACGTTCCTTTCTTTATTACTTTAAGTGATGGTCTTTCTGGTGGTATAGGTTGAGGATTAACTATAGTAACAATATCAGTATTCATACTTTTATATGTAATAGGAAGAATTTCTTGTGGAATACCAGTAATATTATCAATTTCAATAATTGCATGATTAAATTCATATGTTCCTCCTACTTGCAATGTACTTTGAAATAAATCACCTAGTGTTACAGTAGGTGTAGCTTTATTAACAGTTATCAAAGGTGAATCCATTGTAGAGTTTATAATTTTAGATAACTGATTTGTTTGAGTTGTATGTGCGCGAATTCTAAATTGACCTACCCCATTTATCTTAATACCGGTTCCATCATTATTTATTGTAGCAACTTCTTCGTCAATTGTAACAATTGAATATTCTATATTAAAATCACGCGGATTTGATATATATTGAGTAATATTTGTAATAGTTGTATTCGATGGTAATAATATTTCTGGTGTATTATTTGTAATATAAATAACATGTTTTATCCCGCCCGAAACAACATTTATTTTTTTATCAGTTATAGTTACATCAATACTATCGTCAATACTTGTACCAACATTTGCTTTTAATGTTCTACCAATAATAAAATAGTTATACTGTTCTATATTTACTATTATTGTAGATTCTGACAATAATGCTTCTCCTGTAATTTCTTGAGTATCTTTTGGATATAAAAACTCTGCTTCTTTAAGAATATATTCTTTACCATATTCAATTGTAGTAATAAAATCAGATGGGAAATCGACAACCGCATTATTAAATGTAGAATTTTGTTTTGATTCAGCGTGCGCTTTAATATAATTTCTACTTTCACTTGTGTCAGCATTAATTATAAAACTTCCTTCATTCTCTATTTTAAAAGATTTTCCTATTAGTTGGTTTACTGCTGGTGGATTTGAAGTATTTTCTATCGTATATTTAAAAGGAGGAATTTCTGATGGAAATGATTGACCAGGTGAAGGATATGTGAATATTGGATCATTAAAATCATATGTTTTTCCAGAGAATAAAACAAGATTTGTTCTATCAGTAAATAACTTCCATGGGAACACTAGTGTGGGTTTGGCTTTACCAATCGTAATTTCGTATGAAGCGGTTTTAATATTATATGCATCTGTTTCAATTGTTTTTGCGAGAATTGTAAAAGAACCAGTATTTAATACGGTAACTGTTAATCCATCTATAGTAGCTACGTCTGTATTTTTCGGCAAAATTGAATATGTAATATCTATATTTATGTCTTTAGGATATATAACATCAGCTTCTATAATATGAAATGTTAGTCCTTGGTCATAAATAAAATATGTGAATTCTTTATTATAATCATTAATTTTATCCTCAGGAAATTCTATTATTGGGTCATTCATACTGGTAGAATATTTATTATTCGAAATAATAGGAACACTATTATAATTTTGGGTTTCTGCGCTTATAGCTTTGACACTGAAAGAACCACTTGAGTTAACTTTTACACGAGTATTATAGTCATCTGTAAAAGTAACGACTTTAGAACTATTACCGCTGGGATCTATAATTTTATATGTAATAGTAAGATCACTAGGCACTGTTTCAGGAACTAAAAATTTTATAGGGATCAACTCAATTATTTCTCCAATATACAACGTACCTTTAAATGGTTTCCATGAACTATCGAATACAGGATTATCCTTACTAATCGTAACCAAAGGTGATATTTCTTCAGATGCTCCAAATATACGAAATTCGCCCAATCCTTTTTCTTGTATTGCAAGTAAATTAAAAGTTCCCGCATTATTCAAATATACTTCATATATATTATCCTGAGAGCCTTCTAACTTACTGACAACCGCAACATTCTTTTTTGATGCATTCGTGATTTCTAAACTAATAGGTGTAGTATTATGTAAACTTGTGAGCGTAACTGTTAAAACAATCGGGGAATTTATATTATAACTATATGTATAATCTGTCGATAATGCCGATAATGGGCTTATATCTATTTTTATTTCTGAATCTCTTAGTGTAGTTGATAAAACGGTATTACTTCTAATACTTGTTCCATTACCATTTGTAGAGGTAATGTTCATTAAATAATATGTATCGTGTGTTAACGAAGAGATCTTAGCTATGTTTTCCGCGGTTAATATATCGGGTGTATATTCTACATTTGTAGTTTTTATTTCGGATATAACGTTGAACCTAATATTATTTTCGTTATCTGTATATATCGTGCTGTTATTCACAACACCATTTTTAGTAAACATATGTTGACTATTATAAGGAATAATTTCATTATTATTATTATTATTATTATTATTATTACTACTACTAATATCAAAAAAGTCTTGTATATCTACGACATCTTCAGTATTATTTAAAAGGTCTTGCATTTTAGTCCCATCTCTTATTCTTTCTATGATATTTACTGCATAATAGGTTACCGTATAATAGTCAACACCGCAAATAGAATTTCCAAGTTCTTTCCAAGAAAATGTAATACTATCTGCATCTTGGTCAATAACGCGTATTATTGGTGGTTCAGGGGGCGTTCCGCGGCAACTATCAATAACGGGACTAGTTTTTAGATAATAGTTACTTGAAAGATTCGTTCCTTGATATTTTCCAAGATTCGCTTCTTGGGCTCCCTTTGCGCTATAAAATGAACAACCATTCATCGTCATTGTATCAGATACTAATTTTTTAAGACGAGTCGACCCAGAAACAGCACCTTGTCTTCCAAATGCGATGTTATTAGGCTTGTAGATTGTTTGTGAAGGACAGTATATTGGTTCTGCTACGAGTACGCCTGATAAAGTATTACCACTACTATCATTATAAACCAACCAGTCGAATATAACACTATTTATAGTTTTAAAATTAACATAGTAAGTTTTTGATGGTTCGAGAAATATGTTTTTGGGGAAGTAAAATATTCGAGCTGCTACACTAAAAGATGGAGGCGTCGAAGGATTTGCATTTAAATATGAATATTGTGTATTTGTACTTTTACAAATAACTAAATTAGTCGAATCATATATTGTTGCTTCTAATAATGTCGTTGGTGATATATTTACATAAAAACCAGCTACTGCATAGTTTGGATTACATTTTATTTTTGGTGTAAAGTGGGCAGAATTTACTTCATATGCCGGACCAACACTGATACCATTATAACCATATTCATACAAATTAAAAAAATTACCTTTATATATGATGCTTCCATAATTAACCGGTGCAACAACCTGTGGACCATTTGGTGTATCATTTGGCCAAAGTGGTATTCCTTGTGCGTCGAAATAGTTACACCCGGTTGCTTTATTTGTTGATATATTTTGTTCATATGTTTGACATCTGGATTCCAATTTGTCGTTACTAGACGAGTAAAACGCTTGACTTTGTAAAGCAATTCCGCTCTTAATTAAATTTCCTTGAGGGGAACAATTTATACAATTCGTATTATAGATGCCTGTTAATACTTTATAGGCTGGGTTTGCTGGATCATTTACTTCCTCTTCGGTTGCGTCATATGGTACTGTAATGTAACCATTATTTTGTACTTTGACATCAAGAACTCCTTTTGAGTAGTTATCGTCTTTGGTTTCATAGCCGAATTTATTGTTTGAAATGGTGTACGAGTTTCCACCTTCTTCGGCAACACAAGTGCAGTCGGGTGTAAAATGATATACGGTAGTGCCGGGGCGATCGAGGTCTGCAATAGATGCGGCTCTTGAATTGTTGGCCGGACCATTATAATCATTTACGCGCAACTGTTTGCGCCAATGTTTTAAAGGTCGTGCTTTAAAATCGGGACCGTTATAGTCTTTGTCGACTATATTTGTATTTTGTCCATTTGCGTTGGGGCGATTCCACCCCGGAATAATACTCATTCCTGTTGTGAGCTTTGGGGGATATTGGGGCACTTTTGTGGTAATAAGCGTATTTGAATGTCTAAAATTGAGTGGGGTATTTATTCGGGTGATATCATCGTTTTGTGGCGGTGGAGCCATGTATATATGTATATATATATATGTATATATGTATTATATATAAATATATATTGCGTTAATTGTATTTTATTGTTATATTATTATTCTTCATCTATTTTTGTTAAGAGATTTTTAGGTTTACAATAAAGACTAATAGCAGATGTTGAAACGGGATAACAGTCTTCGTTTTTACATGTAAATAACTTATTATAAATATCTTTATATAATTTTTGATAGCATTCAAAATAACGTGGGTCGAGTTGTTTTTTAATTACTTCCAAATCGGAAATTCTTACCCCTGGTGCTAGACCATATTGGTCAAGTAAACTAATAATACGAACTATTTTTTTTTTTGTTTCAGGTGATGTTTCTTTGACATATTTAGATCTTAAGTAATTTATTAATTTTAATCCATTTATATTTAAATATGCTCCTTGGGGTTGAATAGTTATTGCGTTAGAATATTCTAGTTTAAACTTTTCTATTACATTCCGTAATTTTTCATCGGGAACAATAAGCAGACCTTGATAAAATGTATCAAACTCCATTGGGAAATTATTTATACTACTTAATATTTGTTCACAACATTTACTTGGAATTGAATGTTTTGAAATCCCACTACTAGAACTATAACTAGCTCTACTACTATTCACAGTTACTCCACTACTAGCACTACTAGCACTACTAGCACTACTAGCACTACTAGGTTTACCACTAAATCGCACCCCACCCTTTAATACCCTTCTCCTACTTTTCCTATTTTTTCTACTTTTCCTAGTTTTCCTACTCCTACTTTTATTTTTATATTTTTTTGTTAAATGTCGAGATTTCATATTATATACTATATACTATACAGATATAAAATGAGTTTAGTGTTATTGAAAATCCTATATCAATAATAAGTCAACCCGGTATTGTAATGTTTTTCTAAATCAGAAGACATTGAGGGGAAGCAAACGGTGCGATTTTGTCTATAAATAGCGCCTAAATTTTTCTGGGTGCATATCGGCGGTTGATACTTACTCTTAAGAAAATATGGCGTATCCGATATACCGCGATAAGCGCATGCACTCGCTCCTTCAGCGCCAAACGCCGCTTTTAATGATGCGGCATTTTTATTAACAGTCGTTTGTTTAAGACGGTCTAAACGCGTGCTACTATCAACGGCGCCTTGACAAGAGTACTGTCGGTTATTTGGTTTGAATATAGCGGTTCCTGATTTGCGACCATTACAGGTTCGTGTGCTTTGAGGATTGTATTGTTCGGTCGTTGCATATACTTGCGAACCGGATGGCGAATCAGATGGCCATTTAAGTTGTCCGTCAGCCGAATAATAATCGGCATTCTGTCCCTGAATAGGAACGGTCAGTAATTTTTGCTCGTACGTATTTGTGCGCGATTTCATATATGCTTCATGTGTCGTATAATACGCCTTGCTTAAAAGGGTTGTTGCGGGTTTTATAACATTTGCTTGAGGGGTACACGAAATACATTTGGTATTGTATAAACCAGTCAAAATCTGATAATTTTGGTCGGTTCCTGGGGTGGCGGAGGTGCTACCTACTTGAACATAACCGTTGTTTTCAACTTTTATTCCGCCGTTGAGTGCTTGTGGTCCGAGACTATTTTCCCCCTGTTTTGTGAATTTTTCGGAAATTGTATAAGCATTTCCGCCATTTGTCAGGTCGGCACATGAACAGTCGTTGCTACTTGCGCGATATATTTCGCCACCCGGTGTTGTAGCAAGATTAATAGTAGCACGGCGACTACTAGAACCGGTTAATCCCCCGAATGTAGATGGTCGCAACTGACGACGCCAGTGTTTTATGGGGTGAGGCCCGCGAACGGGACCATTTAATTTATTTAGTTCGGCGACATTTGGGTCTACGCCATTAGCTAAAGGGCGACTTAAGCTGGGGACAATACTAATAGAGCTTCCATCTTTAGTAGCGTAATGCGGAACTTTTGTAGTAACCAATGAGTTTGATGCCCTAAAATTAAGAGGAAGGTTTGATTTAGGATTAGTATTTAACATTTATTATTTATATTTATAATAGAATATAATATTATAATTATAAAAATAAAAACTGTATTATTATATATATATATATATTATCAATTGCAAATAAATGAAAAATATACTTATAATAATATTTATAGCGCTTTTTAGTTTTATGTTATTAAATTCTATTTATGTAAAGGCTAAGTGCAATAGGTTAATTGAAGGACTAGAACAAGATACTAGCGAGTTGGATATAAAAGAAAGATTTAAAAAATTAGAGGATAAAGTAAATAAGATACAAGAAAAAATAGCTGACGCAGAAAAAATTTTAGTAGATTTTAAAAAGTAGAATTATATAATAATTAATTTAAAATATCTGTATTATAATACAAATATAATACAAATATAATACAAATATAATACAAATATAATACAAGTATAATACAAGTATATTTCAAATGAAGTTAACAAAATTAAAATATAAAAATGAAATATTGCTTTTTTTTATAGTAGTTTTTGGTTCTATTATACTATATTATGGTTTAGGGCAAATATATAAGAGGGCGTCCATTATAGAAGGTGTTACAATGGGTGGAGCGAAAAATACGAATGAAAGTATTGAAATAAAACAAATGAAACAAAAGTTAAAAATAATGGAAAACGATATTACCAATAAGGTAGAACCAAAATTAAATAAAGTAATAGAAAAAATGAAAAGCACGAAAGCTGAAGTTAATGTTGAATTAAAAAAAGAGTCAGATGACAAAATAAATTCATTTTCGGAGGGCAATAAAAAAAATAAATCAGTTTCAAAGCAAGATCGCGTTCCGCCATTTTCTAGTTCCGAAATAAGTAACGTAATATAATAGTTAATATTTTACATATATAATATTTTATATATATAATAAATAATTATATACATTAATAATAGATATAGAGATGTCTACAGAAAAAGAAGTTGATAATAGTTATGATTATTCTAAATATATTAAGACACCATCGGATATGGGAATAGTAGTAGGAAGCAGTTTGTCTAATGTAGAAGATGGTGTTGCGGGTATTTTTAGTTATGTTCAACTATTAATTGAGGGAAAATCAAACGCCTCGAAAACAGGTAAACCTTTAGGTAATAAATATTTTTTATCAACAACAGAAGACTGTATTGTCGAAAGCACAAATGAAAAGGTTAAAAGAAGTTTATATTTTGATAACATTCCTTCGGGTGCCGGTGTTCTAAAAGATACTGGTGACAAATTTTCCGATTTTAGAGGTCTTGTTCCTGGCGTAATTGAAAATGTAACGTCGATAGGTAGAATTGATTTTTTTTCTGCATTTACCCAGACGGGTATACCTAAATGTTTACCTGTTAAGCTTAAGACCATAGATATAAATAATAACGAAAGTAGTGACACACAATATGTTACAATAAGTGATATTGACGGCATATCTCCTTGTAATTTTATTACTAAAGTAAATCCTATAAATGAATATATATGTGACAAAAAACGTGATAGTTTTACAGTGTCTGAAGATGACGAAAAAAACGCAGAGTTATATAAAAATTATTATAATCTCGACGACGATGCTGGTGATTTTGACAATAAAAGCATGAAGTTAATGATGCCCGATGATGTATTCCTTAAAATATTATTTTATTCTTTGGGTGCATTGTCGTTTTATATCGCTCTAAAATTAATGGCGAATATGTATAAAAAACGTGACTGAGATGGTGAAATATTTAAATTTATTTATTACTAATAATAAATTTAAATTGTGATAGTATTGGTTATACTTTTGTTTACTTACGGTGGCGACGACGACGATGGCGAGTTTTTCCACCACCAAACCATCCAAAAAATCTAGACTTTTTAGCAGGATCAGAAGGAACAGCAGCAGGAACAGCAGGAGCCGCAGCGGGAGCCGCAGCAGGAGCCGCAGCAGGAGCCACAGCATTGGGGTCGTCGATTTTTTTTGCGAACCAGTTAAACGGGTTAAATGAAAACCCTCCCTTTCGTTTTCTAGTTCCAGATCTTGCTTTACGTCTGCTCATATGAGTAACTCTAGTTTTACGTCTTGACATGATAATAATAAATAATTATATATTAAACGAAGATATTAATATATAATTTTGTTTTAAAATAAATTTAATATTACATTAAATGCAACACTAAAGTTATGAATTATTTACCTGCGTCCACCACGTCTGCGGTGGGTTTTGCGGCGAGAGCTGCGAGCGCGTCTGCGACGACCACCCTGCTGACCCTGACCCTGGGACTGGCCCTGGGACTGGCCCTGGCTCATGGATGCGCGACGACCGCGACGAGTACCCTTTCTGCCCTTTCTACCGGTTCTGCGTCTACGACGTCCGCCCTCTTGCGATTGCTGCTGCATTTGTGCTTGTCCGACTTCTGCTGACATTTTATTTTTATATATTACACAAAGAAATAAATTATTTTAAAATGTGTAATTAAAGTAGTTAATTAATTAATAAGTAATAATAAATAATAATAAATAATAATAACTTATTATTACTAAAGTTTTATTTTATTTTATTCTATTTTTATAAAATAGAATTTACAAATTAAATCTTTTATATAATTCTAAAGCAGCCAAACCTCCTAAAATTTGTGCTAAAATATATCCAATTAATTCTTCTTTTGGTTGTTTTCCAGCAATAACCATCATTACAGTAACCGCGGGGTTAAAATCGCCTCCTGATATTTTTCCGCCTAAATAAATAACTAACGCAAGAGCAGCGCCGATAGCGAATGCATTTCCCGTTGCTATAATTATATATAAAAAGAACATCGTTCCGAAAAATTCTACTAAATACTTGTTAAACATCTCGTTCTTTCGATACTTACTATATATTTTTAAAATAAAAAAATATAATTTCAAATCAAAAAATCATACTAAAACTCGTAATTATTTCTTAAATGTTTCTAAAGAGTTTCTAAAGAGTTTCTAAACGTTTCTAAAGAGTTTCTAAACGTTTCTAAAGAGTTTCTAAACGTTTCTAAAGAGTTTCTAAAACTACGAATAAATTTGTCGATTTCCTAAAGATGATACAATAGACGAACCACCCGACTGAAAAGGATTTTCAATCGCCCCCTTCTTTTTTGGCGCTACGCACCCTCCACTGCGGCACCTTTGTCTGCGAGTGTTTCGAATTGTGTTGTCATTATTTTTGGTTTGATATGCGGCATCTACAGGAAGACCCACCTTATATGCAGACCTACCAATTGCATTATATTTTAGCATATTGATATACTGGTCACCACATATGGGAACAGGAATTGGTTTACCTGCTAAAACGCGGCGCTGATAGTGGCTATGAAACATGCTTGTAGTATAATTATTAGGCGATGCTATCTTACTGGTAGAAGGTGCGATATTTTGAGCATTAACGAATGAAGCACGTGCATTTGCTATATTACCGGTTTGGTCAGTTGGATATTGTTGATTGGGTGCAGGGGCGACACATGTTTGGATACCATTATTGCCGCGCTGTTTTATAAGAACGGTTGGTGATGGTGGGCCATTAAAATAGTATTGAAGTGTTCTAATAGGAACAGATGTCATGATAATATATATATAATATTTATAATATTATTATTATATATACGATTGATATACTAAACATATAAGTACAACATTTATTTAAAATCTATGAACTCTTCTCCAGGCGGATTGAGCAGCCGAGAAGTCATCACCACCAAAGGAACTGTCGTTATAATTTCTATTCACGGCTTGTAATTTTTTAAATTTGATATAATCAGACCCATCATAAACGTAACGAGGATTGCAACTAGATGAGGGAATATCAGTGTTGTCGATATTTGGCTGAATAGCACCACCAAGCACTTTATAACCACGTATTCCACCGCGTACATTATTTACCTGATTTGAACCACCTGATGTATAGTTTTGACGAGAAAGAAAATCGCCTGCATTATTTACAGCCCTAAAAGGTCCTATTTTACGCTGGTAACCATTTATTACACCGGTTGCAGCGGCACCGTTCCAGGCTTGAACTAATGAAAATCTATCTTGGGCTCGTTCACTGCTACCGATCATTCCACCGTTACCATGTTTGCCTGAACCACCTCCGATCATTTTTGGTGCAATACCTTGAAAACCACCTCCTAAGTTTGACATTATTTATTATGTATTATATATAATATATATTATAAAATATATTATAAAAATATTATAAATATATTTCATTTTATCTAAACTTGTTGTTGTTAAACATATTTAAACATCTTTACACATCTTTAAAACATGTTTTATTTTGTTTTAGTTTTAAATAAAAACAAATAAAAATATAATAAATTATCTACTAAATAGTATTATGTATAACTATAGCTACATTATATTCGCATTACATTCATACCTACCTTACGTCATAATTCTTGGAGCAATATTCATAGTTTGTAATTCCTGAAATAGTAGTTTGCAAGCGTACGGTATTTCTACATATGCAAAGTCTGTCCTATTATCGCATGTTCGACAACAGTGAATTCCCGCTTTATCATTATATGCGGCAATCATACCACAGTCACGGCACACATGAACTTGATATTTATCTGATGCGTCATATAAGCGTCCGCGTGTAAATCTTGCCGCACCGTGCGACACCATGCAATTATGAGCTACGATTCCATTCGCCAGAAACGAGTGCGTATCTTCTACGCTAATGTCATATACTTTTTTGGGACCAACCGGAATTCTCGAGACAACTGTTAGATTCATTGTTGGGATGGAGCCACAATCGCGCGTTACACCGTAATTTCCCGCGTCAAGATCGCAGTCGCTATCGGCATCATGTTCTGAATAATCCATAACGTCATCGTCCACGCTTGGAAGACACTTCATCAAGCTTTCATTCTTGAACCAATCTAGTGCACCAATTTTTTCGAGAAATTCTTCTGCTGTAGGGAATCCTTTTGCTGTGAATTTTCCGAACTCGGTTCCTTTAATGAGGTGGTCAGTAATATCATGTGTACTTGGGATTGCATATTCATGTAGAAGGCCTTCAGTTTTTTTCAGTTCATCCACGGCTTGAGCAATAGCCTTTTTAGTTGGTACAATTTTTTCAGGATTTTGTGCTTTAATTTCCTTGAATCTCGTAAGTTCATTGACACGATTTACCATCCAGTTGTGTTGACGTGTCACTTCTTCACGAAGACGGCGATAGGATACTCCTGCCTCTAAACGTTGTGACTTATGACAGCAATATCGAAACCCGACTTTTTCAGAGAATGGTATTAATTGTTCAATAGGAAGATGTAGCGTTAACTGAAAACTGCGATCTGAATTGTCCGCTTTATCTTTTGCTTCGAATTTTTTCTTTGAAAATGACGTCTCCTTTGGTTTTTGAATGGTTGTATTATGAATACCGCATTTAGCTAATAGTTTCTGAATATCTTCAAACATTTTTTGTAATGATGCACGATGTTCGTATGTTTTTGTTTGCGAAAATGAAACTGATGAAAGGATGTCGCGTTTTCCTCTATGCATTCCAAGAACACACGTGTGTCCATCGCCACCGAACATTCCAGCCAGAAATTCGCGCACAATAGGGCGAGGGCATTTTTCATCCAATATGAAGTCGGGAAGAGTTCCAGGTTGATTTACTTTTTTGCCGCTTATTAATCCTGGAAGTTGAATAATATCATTCTTAAATTCTGCTGGAATTCTTATTTCATATAAATTTTTAGATATGAACTTTTTTTGTTTGCTTTCACAAAATAGTTCAATATCTTTCATAATAGATTCAACATCTAGCATGTGTCCTAGAAATAAGCTTGCTTTTTTAGTTTTTGAATTAACATGTCCGTCTGTAATTAAATATCCAATAATACGAGCAAATGCAAGTGTTTTCATAAATTCTTCGCGAGTATTTGTTTCAAGTATCCTTGTCCCAAATTGAAGTGTCCATCCAGTGCATTCTCTAATTTCTTCATTAATATCAACTAGAGGGCAGGTTATACTTGTCTTAATCTTAGTAGAATTCAATTCAATATCTTTAATTTTAACCCACGTATTATCAGATGTCAAAACGGGATGGTCTTCCGTGAATGTAATTTTTCTACCATCTTCATATGTTAGTTCAACGCATTCACGTGTTCCTTTGTCCATAAACGCTACTTGTCTAGAGGGAACCATTCCATTTTTTTCTTTGCTCCAGCCCATAATATTTACACATCCATTATTTTCATCGAGTGATTTTATTTTTACACTTAATCCATTTGACAGCGTAATTGGTGTGTCTTCGTCGGCACAATCTCTTTCCATTTCGCCAAATCGTAACCCTCCATCTCGCGAACGGCCTTCAGCTGGTTGTCGTGTAAGATTTACCATCGGTCCAATTGACCGACTATGTTGCTTATCATTTACCATATGTTTGAGACGCTGATAGAAGGCGGGTCCTATGAAAATATTCGACTCGATCTGTTCCCCAGTCATGCCGTTATATAGTAGCTCATTACCCTGTGCTTCATAACCGACCTTTAACAACTCATTTCGAATATCGTCGACGGCGAGCTCACCGAATGATGTGCCGTCACCGAAGAGACCAAGTTGTACGAGTACTTTTCCGAGTAGCGTTTCTTTGAGTTGTCCGATAGTCATACGAGATGGAATCGCATGTGGGTTGATAATAATGTCGGGACGCATACCGTTTACGGTGAAGGGCATATCACCTTCGGGAATAATATTACCTACAGTACCTTTTTGCCCGTGACGGGAGGAAAGTTTATCACCGATGACAGGTTTGCGCGATGTGCGAATGCGGACTTTTGCGATACAGTATCCGTCGCCATTGCGGTCGATGAAATTCTTGTCGATGTATGATTCCTCTGTAGTGCGATGAATCTTGCTGTGGTCTTCGTACTTGATGAGCTTCGTGTGGTCGTTGCGATTTTCCTTGATTGGAACCACTTTGGCGATAATGATGTCACGATTTTCGATAAATGTATTTTCTGGTACGAGACCCTTGTTGTTTACCTTGTCGTAATTTCCGAATTTCATACCCTTTGTTTTCGATGGGTCGGGCTTGCAACGAATTTCCTCATCACCGTTGATTTTCTTGTCCTCGTCTTTCTCGGTGTGGTAAATAGTCGCATTAAATAAACCACGATCGATTGAACCCTTATTCACGAGAATACTATCTTCCTGATTGTAACCAGAGTATGTCATAATTGCGACAATCACGGCCGAGCCAGAAGGGATTTGATCCAGTTTAATCATACCCATAACACGTGTATCAACAAGTGGACGACTTGGGTAAGTCAGAACATACGCCGTTTTGTCCATCCTACTCTGGTAGTTTGTAACATACATCCCCATAGCTTGCTTACCCATTGCGCAGTTTGAACTTGCGAAATTATTTCCGGCAACAAATGAATGATTTTCGCTTTCTACTTCAATATCTGAAATTAACCTATCTGATTCTTTCGTAATACTTTTTATAGGAACAAATATACAGTTATTTGTATGTTCTACTAGTTTATTCCACATTTCTATATTCATTACATTCTTCTTATTAATTTTACTGTTAATCAATTTATATTTTAGATACTCTACATTCATGAATGATGTCTTATTCTTTGTTTCACAGTAAGCATAACCTATTTTTTCATAATATGTTATTAAATTTTCTATTTTACTCGATATAGTCAAGGAATATTTTATGCGATTTTCATTTATAATTATTTCCTTTACATCAGAAGATGTACATTTTATATTAAGATTATTTAATATTTGAATACACTGTCTCATAAAATACATGAGAGAATCTTTTTCACTATTGCATATTTGTTGAGATGTTTCTTGAATTTTAATATTATAACCTTCCTTACTATTTCTTTTATCTATAATTTTATCACATCTAATTTTACACCCGTCTCCGCCTTGAAACCCTTTCATAAACTGACATGAGTATATATTATTATTCATTATCCAATCTTGTATTTTATTTCTTTTTGTTTCTGTTTTTTTACCATAACTCATACCAAGACTTATCAAGAAAGCAGGCAAGCATCCATTAAATATCATTGTAAATGTATGATGCGTTTGAACTCTATCAGAATTTGTACACTTAAAGGATCTTGTTCCTTCCAATATTTTAACAGACTTAAATCCTAGTATTGATAAGTCATTCATCATTTCTTTTGCATCATTGATGGTACCGAAGTCAAATGTACACTGAAATTCTTTATAGTTATATTTTGTTTTTCTATTTTTATTATAAATATTTATTGAGCCGTCTGCGTATAAGAAACCCATTATCCTTGCTACAATTTCTAACTTGGGATTATTTTCATATAATGGAATAAGTCCCATTTCTTTTAGATTGCAAACATATGATTCTATTTTATTTACTTTTCTATTTTGCGTTTCGTCTATATTTAAGTTTTTCATAACCTGTATAAACAATTCTTCATTCAAAAGACAGTTAATAGCACCATCATTATTGGTATACTTATATTCTTCGGTGCTATTATGACTGCTTATTATTATACCAATTTTATTTGTATTATCGTAAATCAGTTCTTTAACTGTTTTCCAACCATTATTTGTCGAAAACTTATGGTCTTCGGTAGCAATAATTTCTCTACCACTTAATGTTACGATTTTATAGACAGGATTATCATTTTGTCTAATAAAGTGATTTACAACTTTAGTATTTTCCAATTCAAATGTACTTGGATTATATGTGACTACATTTTCTCCAACTTTTACGTCTTTAATTTTAATTCTTTTTCCGTCAGCCATTAAAACCGTCTCATTTAAATCTAAACATTGATACGTGTTTCTAGGTGACTGATTATGCTCTGGAAATGGAATACAAGAAGCGAGAATTCCGAAAATCGTACTTGGGTGAATCTCGCAATGAGTAAACTTGTAGATGAAGTTGGTATTTTCTTTCTTCACTAAATCGGCGGGTTTCATAGCAATCATGCTAAAGTTTTGTTCTTCTGGATCAATATATTCTATAATAGCTTCGTCGATTTTTGTGTCGGTTAGAAGGTCGTCCCATGTAAGATTTTCGGCATTGAGCTCTTTAATAATTTTATTTGTTATGAAAACTTTATTATTTTTTACGCGCAACACCGGACGCGTTAGACGCCCCGCATCATTGCAAATTCGAATTTCCTTGTTTTTAATGTCAAATATAATAGATGTATAAATATTAATGATTCCCTTCGATTTTTTGTCCTTGAATGCATTGTACAACTCAATTGGCGTTGCGGTATTACCAAGCCATGCTCCGTTTACAAATACTTTAATATTAACAAACATATCTTTAGGGCTTAAATTATCCATACGCGAAATAAACGGCTCTACGTGTTGGTGCAATGACTCCGAATTACTAGGGATAGTCAAATGTGTCATATAACTAATATTTTTTACGACACCAACGCTTCCACCTTCTGGTGTTTCGGCAACACACAAAAACCCCCACGTCGTATTGTGAAGTTTGCGAGGAGCAATAAGTTTGCCGCTTTTGTCCACCGGTGTATTGATTCGACGAAGATGACTAAGACTCGATACATATGTAAGACGATTCAATACTTGTGCAACACCTACCTTGTTACTATTTACGTTTTTAATACCGAAATCTCCTGTCGATAATGCACGCTTTATCCCATTTTCAATAGTAGTCGACTTAATAATTTTGTAAATATTTGTTTTATTCACGATATTCATGTGGTCATCGGTGGAGCGCCACGATCCTGTGTTGATTTCTTTGATCACCTGCTTCGTCATATCTTTAACGAGTTTGTTGAAATAGTTTCGATATAAATTATTTAGAAGAGCGCCAGTCAAATCGACACGCTTATTTACGTAAGAGTCGCGGTCGTCCTGTTTGGCCATATCTAGACTACACTTTAAAATGCGATTAACCATATATCCCAGAAAGTATATTTTTTGGATTGAGTTGTGACAATGTGGGAACAAGTCATTACCTAGAACATCTTGAGTAAATGTTCTTTTTTTTGCAGCACCCGCTTCTTTGTCCATATTCATTGGGGTGTACATAACATTTGAAGTGATGATTTTGAGCGCATCTTCTTGTGTCATAACTGTATTTGCGTCGATAATTGACGCCTGTAGAGAATTCAAAATTGATTTTGCGCTTTCATCTTCGATATCTAATACAATATGCTTGCAAATATCTTTGTCTGACATTATTCCAAGAGCGCGAAATACGACAAACAATGCAATGGGTTGCTTAATGCGAGGAATCTGCACATAAATTGGACACCCGAATCCGTTATTTTTATTCGCAATCATGACATTGATTTGTTTTGGCGATATGCATTTAAAATCAGGAACTGACTTTATTTCGGCGGTCCACGTCCATTTGTTATTATTTTTTGAGGTATTAAAACAGTATACTCGATTTTCAGCTGCCCTTTCTTGTCCCAAAACTGTTTTTTCGCTCCCATTAATAATAAAGTAACCCCCGGCGTCATGTTTGCATTCTCCAGATACATTATTATTAATATGAGTATATTGATTCAGTACACATATAGATGATTTTAACATAATAGGCAATTTTCCAATGTGTACTTTTGGAATAGACTTGTAAAATGTTTGCGCATTTTCTAAGTTTTCTCCTGTCCTCACTACGTAACGAATGTTTATATCTATAGTCATAGTTGACGCGTATGTAAAGTTTCTTGACCGCGCATCACACGGAAACATGATTTTTGTAGCTCCATTATTTTCATGAATTTGCGGACGATATAAGTTAAATTTATCGAATGTTACATGTAGCTCTAGTTTATTCTTTTTTGTTCTGCGACACATATCTTGTTCTGACGCTATTAACACTGGATTGAACATCTCAATCGTTCGCTGAATTTGATTGTTTACAAAATCATTATATGACTCTATTTGGTGCCGAACAAGACGCTTCAAATGTTGATTTCGAAAATATGCACCAACAATAGACCATGGTGTCTCAATATATGGAATTGTTAATGGGTTCATTGCAACCGTAAGTGAATTGTCTATTTTTTTACTTCCGTCAAATATAGTTTCCAGTTCGTCGACGACAGACTCTTCTATAATTATAGGTTCGTCGTGTTTTTCTTCAACCGGTTTTATATTCGTCAATGTAATTTTTTCACGTTTACCTTTTTTAACCTTACCGCTTTGTTTTTCATGGTTACCGTTGTTGTCACCATTTTCGCCATTGTCGCCATTTTCGTTATTATTAATAGAAGTTAAAATAATGTCACTAATATTGAGCTGTATGTTCCCCAAAGACTTTTTTTCGCCTTTTCCTTTTCCATTTACTTTGTCAGTTTTTGTAAAAGATTTCGACATTTGTTCTTTGAGGTTTGAATTCTTATTATCGAATTATTGCTTATTTATTATTTCAATTTATTTTTAAGCGTATTTAATATAATATGTATAATAATTGTAAATTGATAAGAGTTAAATATTATATAATAAAAATATTATATAATAGTTTCACACTACAAAATGCAGATACAAAAATGCAGATACAAAACTGTAAAATTAAAAAACAAAACTATATAAAATAAATTTATTTCTTAGTAGGGAATCTATTATCCAGAATGCGCGATGTACCCCAAGAAGCAGCAGAACCTACTACTCCGCCAACAATAGCCTTACCTAAAAAGATAGCACCTCCAACAACAATTGGAGCGATTTTAACATCAGGTCCAGGCTCTGATGAAAAAGAAATAACGCGTTTGTCTTCTACAACTGTATTCATCTTATATATTATATTTATATAATTATATTTATATTATTTTTCTAAATATAATTAGTTGTGTTTTATAATACAAAACATACATACTAATTATAACTTATATATAATTTTTTTATTAATGGATTATAATTTAAGTTACGAGGTAAAGGGGTGATACGAGTAATGGGCACGAGATCGCTAATCGAGCGCGAATATATTTTTGATGATTGTGTTGGCGACGATACAAAAACGGAATCTTCGAGATTTAACGGATTGCCCGATGTCAGTGATGTTCTTTGCGTAAATTTGTAAACTTTTTCGCCACAGCATATATCTTTTAATAAGTGTTTCCATTTATATGTAGTAGACTGCGAGTTATCGTGTAAACATTTTAACAATAAAAATGAAAGTACGCCGGCTGCTTTTCCTTCCATAAAAGCATCAGCGCTTGTTTGTGTATCTTGACAACCGCTAATACAAAACACTTCTCCGTTTGTTTTACTATAACGTTTAAATTCATAATTCGTTTGCTGTAAAGACCAGTCATTAGGTATGTAGTTGTCAGGCAAAGGAGACCGTTTATTTGTAAGATAGCTAGAGTCGTCATATTTATATCTTAAGTCGCATCCGGTTCCACTGTGACATGCATCTAAAACAATATATAGTCGAACGCCTTTTGGGACCAATGTGGCTAAATTATTTCGAATAATATCGTCGGTTATATTTCCTGAACTCGCGAAGTCTATTGGGCATATACATGAGTCGGCGCCACTTTCTTCGTCACCATTCGTATCGCGTTTTAAAGAACCGTGTCCGGAATAGTGAAACCATAATTCGTCGCCTGCTACGGCGCCTCTTACCAACGCGGCAAAACCTGCAAGTATATTTGCTCTTGTTGGTTTTATTGCAGAATAATCTGTCATAACAATAAAAGAGTTGTATTTTCTAAAGGTATACAAATACGTACCTATGTTATTTACGTCATTTATACAACCATATAACTGACTTGGTGTGCCTATATAATTTATACCTACTAAAAAAGCTCGACGCATTATATACTATTGTAATATTATATAAAGTAGTAAAAAATATATAAAAATAAACTACTATTACTATTAATATCAATATTGCAACTTATTTATACGTTAAAATATCATGAATAATAACGCGAATAATAACGCGAATAATAAAAAAATTCTTAAGAGGTGTTTTAAAGAGTTTATAGATATACTTGACACTAAAAGTGACTATTATATTTTGAATTATTACGTTAACCAAGAGAAAAAGGAAAAGAATAAGGTTCTCGACGAAACGAACGAAGATAAAGATAGAAACAAAACCGAACCCAAAATAGTTTCAAACCCTGCTTCTATATTTGTAGCAAAAAATGCGGACCATATTCCATTACCTCTGCCGCGTGATAATCCGGATAGTATTTATCGAGTTGTAGAAGAAGGAGATAGTGGAGAAAATAAAAAAATAGACGTAGTAAATATTGATATAGATGATAAAAATACTTGTTATATTAAAAATTGTAAAAATTGTAAGAATCGAATATCATACAAGATAAATAAAGTTAATATAGATGCCGAAATAAACTGTATCGGAGACTTGATTAATTTATGCAACGAGTATAAACTAGCAGAAAATGTCGAATATAATATTGATATGAAATCTCTGCATAAAATTAACGATGACTTGGTGGATCTTAATAATATGATAGGAATGAAAACATTAAAGGAAAATATTGTCGACCAATTGTTATTTTACTTGCAAAATTTACATATATATAAAGATACAAGTAATGGGAATAAGCATGGAAATATAGAAATGGGAGATTTTTTACATACCGTTATTTACGGTTCGCCTGGTACGGGTAAAACGGAAGTTGCAAAAATAATAGGAAGAATTTACGCCAACCTTGGTATAATAAAAAATAAACCATCTTTATTATCTGATAAAAAAAAATTAGCTTCTGTATCATCATCGTCTCGCTCAAAGTTTAAAAAAGTTACTCGGTCCGATTTAATAGCAGGCTATCTTGGTCAGACGGCTTTAAAAACAAAGGATGTTATAAAGGACAGTTTAGGGGGAGTATTATTTATAGATGAAGCGTATGCTCTAGGTAATACTGATAAACGCGACAGTTTTTCAAAGGAATGCATAGACACTCTGTGCGAGGCATTAAGCGATAACAAGGATAGTTTAATGGTAATTATTGCTGGTTATGAAAAGGAGTTAAATGAATGTTTTTTTAGTTATAATGAAGGTCTTAATTCACGATTTATATGGAGATTTAAGGTTGATGATTATGTAGCCGAGGATCTGCGAAATATATTCGTAAAAAAAGCCCGTGACTTTGGGTGGTTGGTAGAAGAAGAGTTAAAGGTAGAGTGGTTTGAAAAAAATATGAAATATTTCAAATACTATGGTAGGGATATGGAGACCCTTTTTACGAAAACAAAAATAGCGCATAGTAGGCGTGTTTTTTGTAAACCCGATGAAATGAAAAAAAAAATAATAATGAAAGATTTAGAAAATGGGTTTGAATTATTTATTAAAAACGAAGAAGTTAAAAACCGGGTTAATGATAATGATTTGAAAGTTCTTCAAAATATGTATTTATAAATATTATTAGTATTAGTTGTTAGTATTATTGCTATTTTGTATTATTCCTATTTTGTATTATTGCTATTTTGTATTGTATTCGGTTTTATTCATAATAATATTTTATTTTTAAAATTATATTATGACTGACCCTACTAAAAAAAGTATAGTAATAAATAAGTCATTTTTATCCGGAAGTGATAATTCTAATTCATCAAATTTACAAAATAAAAAATCAAAAAAAAATACACGTGTATTATCTGAAGAAATAATTAAACCCAATAAGTTGAAAAAAATGTTACTAGATAAGATAAATGCAAAAAGAAAAGCAGAACATGCCTCTTCTTCGGACTTAGTTACTAATAAAAAATTAGATACTTTAGATATTTCAAAAGAGACAAAATTATTTAGTAGTGAATTTAAAAAGTCTCTTGATTTTTTAGATAGTTACATTGGGCAAAAAAGAAACGACAAAAATAACTATAAAACTAAAACATTAAAAAACCAAAATCCTTCTACTAGTTTAAATAATGATATTTTAAAATCTATACATAATAACAACAACAACCGCAATAACAATACCGCGCATGTTACAAATTCCTATACACAACCTTTATATCCCTCAAATATTATTAACCAGTCTATACAGACACAGACATATATTCCACAACCTACTCACTCCGCACAAGTAATGCAGCATATCCCTGTTATACATAATTCGCCTCAACTGCGTCATCCCGCCCCTCCTATTTTTCAAAAAATACAACTACAAATACCTAATAAACCCATGCAAAATATAACAACTAGTGTAGTTCCGAATACGGTACCTAGGATAAATCTTGCTATAGGAAAACCGGTTACCGATTCTTTGGTTTATACGGAATTACCGCCAGAGTTGCAGAATTTTAGACCATCAATGTGTAATATTTCGTCGCCATCTATTTCACCAACATATATGTCGACGGACTCGCTTCCGCCTCTTGAGCCATATACAAATTTTGTGGTTGATACATCTAGAGATGTTACAGATTCGAGAGAAATGGCGAAATTCGGAAATAATAATTCGGAATTGATAGATGCCGATATACATACGGGTGCATTTGATGATTTTGAAATAAGTAAAACATCATTGCTTCCATCTTCGTCGACATTCTCTCCTGTTAAATTATCTGATGATGCTCCATATGGTTGTTTAAAAAATGGTAAAAAACCCACATTTCGAGCTTATAATAAAACTATTAAAAATAACATAAAGTTTTCAGATAATGAAAATAGTTCAAATGGTCTTAACACGTATTCTGATAGACAAACAAAGCTAAAAGAATTACAGAATAGACATAATAATAAAAAAACACATTCAAATACTCCCGGTGGTAAAAAACTAAGTCATGCTAGTAGCAATGATAATGACGATGATAAGGATGAGAATGGTGAGAATGGTGAGAACGATGAGAATGATGAGAATGATGAGAATGATGAGAATAAAAGAAAACATAATTTAAGAAAAACTAAAATAAAAAAACATCTGCGAAAAACAATAACTAAAAAATTTAAACTAGGTAAACAACCTGGGAACGTTGTTGGTGTTTTAATAAAAAATAATGATACGCGTAAAAATATTCAAAAAGAGCAAGGATTACTTAAAACCAAACAACTAGCCGATGTAAAAAAATATCTAGTCGAAAAGAATCTTATAAAAATAGGTTCTACAGCTCCATCAGGAGTAATACGCAACATATATGAAGCCTCTATGTTGACAGGAGAAGTAGAAAATATTGGTAAAGGAGTAGGGCTTCATAACTTTTTGGAAGACAAAGGCAAATGGTAAATGGTATGGTAAATGGTAAATATTTCTTATTTGTTATTTGTATTAATAAATAGGAATATTTGCTAATAACTTGCCGGTTTTTACCCCTTTGTAACTGTTGCCGTATTTATTTAATGGTGGTGAAACAATACCAATTCCCATAACTCCTGGTATAACAATCATAATAATACCACCGACACCACTTTTAGCAGGAAAGTAAGTTTCATCCCACCACATAGGCGTTTCATTATATAGTCCATGGTCGGACATATGTTCTATAATGTAGTCTGTTTTATCTTGGTTTATTAATAATTTACGTGTTAGGGGATTTACACCATTGTTGGCTAGTGTTGCCGCCATTATGGATATGTCTTTGCTATTAACCATTACCGAACACTGTTTCGTATACGTCTTTAGTACAGTTTCAGGATCGCCATAAAACCGGTTAAACGAAACAAGCTTATTTATAAGTTTTTTATTATGGTCGCTCGTTTTGTATTCCGATAAATAAAGGTGCTCATTTACTTTAAGTTTTCTTCCAGCAAAATCTTGCATATTTTCTAAAATAATTTTATTTATCTCCCATTCATTATTTTCGTTCGATTTTGTTTCATCGTATAACAAACTTGTTGTCGCCATTGCTCCAGCATTGACGAATGAGTTTATAGTATGATTCTCTAACTCTATAACATCTTTAATAGAATTAAATTCATTTTTTTCCTTTGTTTTTCCTATATGATGAATAAGTTTTTTAATACCATGTATATTTAATGCTAAAGCTAATGTAAAAACTTTCGACACAGACTCGATACCTACTTCGTATGCATGATCTCCAAAATTCATTATCTCTCCCTTGATATTACATACCGATATTGCGTATATATTTGGATTACCTTTTTTAAGGTCCGGGATATAATCTGCATTTTTACCTTTTTGTTTCATTTTTTTAATCTTATTATATATTTCTTCAACATCTTCGCGGTTAAAAGACATAATATGTACACTATAATATACTGATACAAAATACTATTCATATTTTGTAAAATATTCAATTTCAAATTAGTAAATAGAAATGGATTATATTCATGCGATATATAATATATCAAACACAGTTAAAGACTTCTAGGATACATTATATATTAACAAACCTACTGTTCTAAAGGAACATAACCAGTTATTATATATAACAAAAGAGAATGTCTCTTATAACAACATATTTGAAACTAACAAAAGAGTATTCAGACAAGTATGGAGAGAAAACCGTAGTTTTAATGATGGTTGGTTCTTTTTATGAAATTTACGGGGAAAAAAATAATAATAGCGATGGTTCATTTTATATTACAGGCAGTAAAATAGAAGAAATATCTAAACTATGCGACTTATCAGTTGCACAAAAAACAGAACAATATGTTATGGCTGGGTTCACATACACAAAAATAGATAAATATTTGAAAAAACTACAAGATGCTGGATACACATCAGTAGTAATAACACAAGACCCTAATAATCCCAGCAATCGAAATGTAGAGGGAATATATTCTCCTGGTACATTTTTCAACTCTGAAGCAGTAGAAATATCAAATAACACTATGTGTATATGGATTGAAAATGTATCATATATGAAAAATAAGTCGACGGTTGTAGGAATAGCAAACGTAGATATATATACCGGACGTGTTACTATGTTTGAATATAAAACCGAAGATAAACATAACCCTACTACATATGACGAACTTGAGCGATATATTTCTACATATAAACCTAGTGAAATTATTATGATTACTAATTTCACCGAAAAAATATTAGATGATATTATAACTTATACGGGAATTTTGTGTAAGAATATACACAAAGTTATATTATCAGATGAAGATAGCGGCGGCAAACAGTTACTAAAGAATATCTCAAATGCGACATCGGTATCGGCGTCGGCATCGACCTCGTCGAGTTATTTAATAAGCAATGCTAAAAAATGCGAAAAACAAACATATCAAAATGAAATATTAAATAAATTTTATAAGTACAATATTGTTACATCATTTATCGAGTTTACGTCAATGTATGAATACGCTACACAATCGTTTATATTTTTATTAAATTTCTTATATGAACATAACCCGAATCTCGTAAATAAAATACGTGAACCGATTTTTGATAATAAAAGCGACCGTGTTATTTTGGCCAATCATTCTTTAAAACAATTAAATATTATCGATGACGATAGTTACACGGGTAAATATTCATCTGTTTCAAAATTTCTAAACAACTGTATTACACCCATGGGTTCTAGAAAATTCAAGTATAAAATTCTTAACCCTATTTTTGACTCTGATAAATTAAATAAAGAGTATGATATTACAGACTATATTATAAACAAAAGAGGTGATAATATTATTACGGAGTGGAGAAGTAACATGAGTGAACTAAAAGACATTGAAAAGTTGCATAGACAAATTATACACAACAAAGTTACACCTAGAAACTTATTCCATTTATATAATAATCTAAGTACTATCTCTTCTATGTATGAAAAAATGAAAAGCGATAACACGATAATGACATATGTGCTTTCTGAACTTGAAAGTAAAAAGGAAAGCTATGACTTAAAAGGAAAATTCATACCGGATATATGCGAACTATGTAAAAACCTACAGTCATATATCGAGCAACATCTTGTGTTAGAAAAATGTTTTAATATTGATAATCTTAACTACGAGGAAAATTTCATTCGTCCTTCGTTTAGTGAAACATTAGACGGTATTGTGTATGATTATGAAAATTCGTATATAGAGTTACAAACTATTCAGAATTATTTTTGTGATCTAATATCGACATGCGAAAAAACGTCAAAAACTGAAAAAAAGTATGAATATGTTAAAATACACGACACGGAAAAAATGGGATATAGTTTACAAACTACAAAACGCCGAGCAAAATTACTCGAAGAACAAATAAAAAAACAAGTAAAGTCGAGCGGCAACACCCTAAAAACAGATGTGCAAATAGAATACGAAACATATAAAAAAACAAAAAGCATTTTAGTGGTTGAATTATCGGGAATAACATATCCGGTTGCTTCTGGAAGTAATGCTTCTATTCACTCTGCTCAAGTCGATAAGATATGCAACACAATTATAAAGTCTAAACAAAAAATGAAAGTAGAAATAGAAAAGATTTTTATGGGACTGGTTAAAAATATACAAAATATTTTCGAAACAGATATTCAAATTATAGTTGACATGGTAACTATGGTGGACGTATTGCAAAACCAAGCATATATTGCAATAAAAAATAAATACTGTAAACCTGTTACAAAAAAACAAACACAAACCAATAAGTGCGATTCGTTTATAAAAGCTCGCGACTTGCGCCACTGTCTTATTGAACATCTCAATACAAACGAACTATATGTTGCGAATGATATTGAGTTGGGTAACAATACGGAACAAAACGGAATACTACTATATGGTACGAATGCAGTGGGGAAGACAAGTTTAATAAGAGCGCTTGGAATAGCTGTTATAATGGCTCAAGCTGGATTGTATGTCCCGTGTTCGTCGTTTGAGTATATACCGTATAAAAGCATTTTTACAAGAATTTTAGGGAATGATAATTTATTTAAGGGGCTTTCGACATTTATGGTTGAAATGTCCGAATTGCGCGTTATTTTAAAATCGGCAAATAACGTTGGACTTATTTTAGGAGACGAATTATGTTCGGGAACAGAAATGGATTCGGCGATAAGTATTTTTGTAGCTGGTCTGAAAAAGTTACATGATGCAAAATGCTCATTCATATTTGCTACACACATGCATGAGATTAATAAATACGAAGAAATCGAAGAAATGGACAGATTATCGATGAAACATTTAGAAGTTACGTACAATAAAGAAAAGGATATTTTAGTATATGATAGAAAATTAAAAGACGGTCCAGGATTTAGCATGTATGGTCTGGAGGTATGTAGGTCTCTTCACTTACCGGAAGACTTTTTAAAGTATGCAAATGAAATAAGATTGAAGTATCGAAACAGTGAACAAAGTATTCTTTCTACAAAACCAAGCAAATATAACGCCAAAAAAATAAGAAACATATGTGAAATGTGTAATCGTGAAATGGGTACAGAAATACACCACCTTCAACATCAAAAAAATGCCGACCAACTTAACTTCATAGGACACTTTCACAAAAATCATGTAGCAAATTTAATATCTATTTGTGAAAAATGTCATGATGTGGTTCATTCAAACGGAGAACAACATCGAAAAGTAATGACATCGCATGGACCGATTATTATTAAGATGGAAAATAAACATTAAATATATTAATGAATATATCAAAGTATTTTATATATATAATTACTATAATTATATATATATAATTACTATACTAACGCAATAATATAAATGAGTAGTCCGGCAAAGATGCAAACAGTCAGTGAAGCGACTGGGTCAATAAAAGGAGTTTTTCAATCTACGTTTAGTAGTTTAGCAAATTCTTTAAACTTACCACAGTTAAGAGATTCGTTTTTTCAAAATATTATTTACATTTTAATTGTTATTATTATTTTAATAGGTATACTGGTTTATATTCAAATGGTTGGAGTAAATAACGTAAACCCGCTCAGTCTTCCACCAACAACTGAAGTAAAAAAACTAGAAATACAAAAAGTAGTGGAAGGTTTTGATATGGAACAAAATGGAGGACTAGAAGATTCCTCTACAAATATAGAGGTAGATGGTGGAGGAGGAGAAGATGTATATGGTAACAGTTACAATAACTTACGCCATGATCCAATTTTAGAAAATTTAACTGATTTATCTAGTGAAATGCATAATAAAAAAAATAAGATAAATCACTATTAAAACGCGTTATAAAATACGGATTCATGGTATATTTATAGTTTATATAATGTTATTAACATTGTTATTAACATTATTATTATTATTTATATAACGTTATTATTATTATTACTATTATTATTTATTAAATAAGACATAAAATTGATTTATAAAAATCTATATAATAAATATATAAAACAATCTAGTTAATCAAGACAGTCAACAAAAATGATTATTCCTGTAAAATGCTTCACATGTGGAAAAGTAATAGGTGACAAGTATCGTCACTATCTGTCTGAAGTAAAGAAAAAGAAGATTGATAAGGATATGAAAAATGACAAAGTTATATATTTAACGCAAGAGTTTGCAGACAAAACGCCTGAGGGAGAAGTTTTAGACGAGTTGGGATTTAATAAAATGTGTTGCCGGAGACACTTTCTTACACACGTTGACATCGAGTAGTTAAACCATATAGTGTAATTGAAGTATAAAATATTTGAAGTATGAAGTATTAAGTAAAAATGAATATGCGTATTTATGTAATATATAATTTTTATTGTTACATATATATAATTTTTATTGTTATATAATAATATATTATCGTATTATTATATAATATAATAATAAAAATGGGTTCTTATTCGCATAAAAAATATAAAAAATCAAAACGAAGTAGAAAAAGTAAACATCGCGTGATAAAAAAGACTCGTAAAATGGGTGGCGGAGGAATGGGTGGTTTATCTGATAGTTATACCAATCCAGCAAGTATGTCTCAAATCGCAGGTTGTCGTTCGGACAATACAACAGCTGGTGGTGCATATTATTTGAATACTCCACACACTGTCGGCGGACAAAGAGGTGGAGGACAAGTATGTACAGGGTCACCATATCAGTTTTCGCAAAGAGGTGGAGGTAAAAGAGGAAGAAAAAATGGTAGACAGACGAAACATAAAAAAGGCTCGAGGCACATGAGAGGAGGAAATGGAAGTTTCTGGGACTTTGCAAAATTTTGGAACCAAGATAATCCAGGACAAGGTGGTAATGTATTGTCACTTTCTTCAAGAGGCGTTTCTCCATCAGGCGTAGGCTCTCCTGTATCAACCGCAGGAAATTCGCCAATACCAGCAATTCAGCCATGGCCTGCACAGAAGTTGGTATTACCCCACGATTATACAAAAGGCGGTATGCAATTTGGCGGCGGTAAAAAAATAAAAAAAGGTAAAAAAAGAGGGTTAAAAGGTGGTAGTATTATAGACGACGTACAAGCGTTTGGACGCGACATCGTATATAAAATGGGTTCCGCAGTAAATAGTCTTAGTGGATACGATAACAAGATATATAATAATAATCCAAGCCCTGCTGTTCAATTTACGCGAGGTTTAGGAAATGTAACAACAGGAACTTCTTCATATAATTCATTAAATTTGAAGGATATATACGATAAATCATACGCAAATGCTTCATCAAAGTAAAACTAGAAATATGAATAAATATGAATAAAATATTTTAATAGAACACTATTATAATATTTTTATTATAATAGTAAAAAATAACATATCATAACATATTATATAATATTAACGATTATGAATTTTATTAGTAATTTTTGTACTCCGGCAAAACTTTACTTTATTCTTAGTTTGATATTATTAGTGATATCATTATACTATGATATAACAAGAAATGATAAAGATAAAATATGTTTAGGAAAATTAAGCTGCAAACTAGAAAATAAGCCTGTATTCTACATATTAAATGTATTATTTATTTTATTATGGGCATTTGTTCTTAACTTATTATGCAGATTTGGATGGTCAAAGCTTTCTTGGTTTTTATTCTTATTTCCATATATAATTTTAGGTATCCTTTTTTTAACAGTTGCTGGACTTGTAGTCTTTATAGCAAAAGGTAATAAAAAATAAAAATAAAAATAAAAATAAAAATAAAAATACAATAAATACTGAATGTGTATTGTCTGGAATCTTAAGTGTAAAATAGCATTATATTCATATTTTATAGTAAAATATGAATATAACTGTAAAAAGTATAAAAAATACTAATGATATAATATAATAATATAATAATATAATCCAAGTAAATGAATTCCGAGTTAGCATGGCAGATAATAGATAAATACTTTGAGGATAATCCAAATATTTTAGTTCAGCATCATTTAGAATCTTACAATGACTTTATGTCAACGGGTATTAAAAGAATACTCAAAGAAAAAAATCCAATCGTTTTACAAAAAGAAGAAGATGTTTCAAAAAATATTTTTAAACTAAGATGTGAGTTATTTATGGGAGGTAAAAGTGGAAACAGAATATACTACGGCAAACCAGTTATATATGATGACGAGAATAATGGGTTAGTTAAACGATCTCATTTTATGTATCCAAATGAGGCAAGATTGAGAAACATGACATATGGAACTACGATTCATTATGATATAGAGGTGGATTTTATAATGCGAGACTCTGAAGATAATATAAAAGTAGAAACTGCGGTTCTAGAAAAAATATTTCTAGGCAGGTTTCCTATTATGCTTCAATCCGAGTTATGTATTTTAAACGAACTTAACCCTTCGGTAAGATTTAATATGGGCGAATGTCGAAATGACTATGGAGGATATTTTATTATTGATGGGAAAGAAAAATTCATTATATCGCAGGAAAAATTTGCAGATAACATGCTTTATATAAGAGAGTATGATGACGAAGGTGAACTTTATAGTCACTCTGCTGATATACGAACAGTTTCAGAAGATGCATCGAAACCGGAGCGAACTATGTCTGTACGCGTGGTTGCGCCTGGTGCTCGATATTCTAATGGACAGATCGTAGTTCTTATACCAAATGTTCGTAAACCTATGCCGCTTTTTATTGTAATGAGAGCGCTCGGTGTTTTATCCGATAAAGACATCATAGAATATTGTTTATTAGACTTGGATAAAAATGAAAATATGATAGACTTATTTATTCCATCTATTCATGACGCAAATAGAATATTTACACAAGAGTTAGCACTTAAATTTATATCGACATTTACAAAATCAAAAACGGTTTCACATGTTCACGATATTCTAATGAACTATTTTTTACCTCAACTGGGAGAGTTAAACTATATTAATAAAGCATACTATTTGGGATATATTGTTTATAAATTATTATTAGTAAACACAAAGGTTGAAAAACCGACCGACCGCGACAATTTTAAATTTAAACGCGTTGATTCACCGGGTCGTCTTTTGTATGATTTATTTAAAGAATATTATTCACTACAGCAAGCAAATATTCGTCTTGCAATTGATCGCGAATACTATGGTAATGCATCTAGGTATAATACTGTAGAAACATTTCCTTCGCTTGTTTTGCTAAATAAAAATGAGATATTTCAGGATCGCGTTGTAGAGTCTGGTTTTAAAAAGGCATTTAAAGGAAACTGGGGTTCCGTGGAACATACTAAGAAAATAGGCGTAGTTCAAGATGCAAATCGTCTTTCATATAATTCATTTATTTCGGGGTTTCGTAAAATAAATTTACCGATGGACTCTTCTTCGAAGTCTATTAAACCTCGTTTGTTGCATAGTTCTCAGTGGGGCATTATTGATCCTGTAGACACACCAGATGGTGCAAACTGTGGTTTACATAAAAATATGACATTAATGTGTCATATTACTACAGGATTTTCCGCACAACCTATAACAAAATGGATGAGAGAGATAATAGGTATGAAATTATTAGAAGAATGCCCTAGAAAATATTTATTTAATGCTACAAAGGTATTTATAAATGGGGCATGGGTGGGTGTTTTATCGAATCCCGACCAGGTAAATATACAAATAAAAACCTATAGAAGATTCGGGTTAATTTCGCCTTTTATAAGCTCCCATTGGGAAATACAAAATAACGAGATGTACATTTTTACAGATGGTGGTAGGCTATGTCGTCCACTATTATATTATGATACCGTTGATATGAAGTATGCATTCGAGAAAGAAGAAATACTATCGGCGCTACGTTCAGATCAATTCAGGTGGGAAAGTCTAGTTGTGGGTATGAATAAAAAAATACCCCTTAACTACAAGATAGACACTCCTATTATATATACGCCGCAAATGTTATATGGAGTAGAAACAATAATAGATATTAAAAGTAGTAGAACCCCTTCTATTATAGAATATGTAGATACGGCAGAAGAAGAGTCATTGCTAATTACCTTGTCATATACTGCGCGTGATAAACCATATACGCATATTGAAATTCATCCTTCTATATTATATGGATTTATGGGGAATCAAATTGTTTTCCCTGAAAATAACCCCTTACCACGCAATGCTTTTGCATGCGGTCAAGCAAAACAAGCTGTTTCTTTATATAGTACGAACTTTTTTTCGCGTATTGATAAAATGGGCGTAATGTTAAATTACGGACAAATTCCATTAGTTAAAAGTCGCTACTTGAAACATATAAACAACGAAGAACATCCGTGTGGTGAAAATGTCATTGTAGCGATTATGTGCTATTCGGGGTATAACGTAGAGGACTCTATTTTATTTAACGAAGGGTCAGTTAAACGCGGAATGTTTCGAACAACATATTTTAATAGTTATGAAACACGCGAAGAATCTAGTAAAAATAAAGGTGTAGCAGTTGACTCTAATATTGTAAATATCGAAAGTGAGGCAAATATAATTGGACTAAAACCCGGATACGAATATAATCATCTTGACATGTACGGTATGATAAAAGAAAATACTGAGCTAAATGATAAGATTGTTCTAATCGGAAAAGTTAAGACAAATTTAGATAATCCCGATAGACCAATCGATGATTCTGTTTTTCCCAAAAAAGGGCAACTTGGATTTGTAGATAAAACATTTATTACAGAAAACGAAGAGGGTGCGAGGTTAGCAAAAGTTCGTATTCGCGAAGAAAGAATGCCCAGTATTGGAGATAAGTTTGCTTCAAGAGCGGGACAAAAGGGCACGGTCGGCGTGTTAATACGGGAGCAAGACATGCCTTTTACGGCAGACGGAATAAGACCGGACATTATTATTAATCCGCATGCGATTCCTTCTCGTATGACCATCGGACAACTAGTCGAAACATTAATAGGTAAAGCGTGTTCTTTATATGGCGCTTTTGGAGATTGTACTGCATTTTTAAATACTGGACCGAAAGAAAAACAGTATGGTAAGTTATTAGTAAATGAAGGATTTCATTCAAGCGGAACACAAATATTATATAATGGAATGACAGGAGAACAAATACAGTCAGATATATATATTGGTCCAACATATTATATGCGATTAAAACACATGGTAAAAGATAAAATCAATTATCGTGCTAGAGGTCCTAGAACGCTACTAACGCGTCAAACTGTACAAGGTAGAGCAAACGATGGTGGTTTGCGCGTAGGTGAAATGGAACGTGACGGGATAATCGCACACGGCGTTAGTCATTTTCTACAGGAGTCTATGATGATTCGCGGCGATGAGTACTTTATGGCGATATGTAATAAGACGGGAACAATAGCGATCTACAATAGTATGCGCGATCTTTTTATAAGTCCTATGGCGGATGGTCCTATAAAGTTCACGGGTAATTTATTAAGTGAGATGAATATTGATAAAGTAACGAAATTTGGTAGATCATTTAGTATTATTCGTATTCCTTATTCATTTAAACTACTGATGCAAGAGTTGATCACGATGAATGTATCTATGCGGATTATAACGGAAGACAATATAGATCAACTCGAAAGTATGTCATATTCCAAGACAATTAATAAACTTATGTTTGATGATACACCGCAAACAACAGATGTTATATCTCGGTTGATTGAGTCAAACAAAGATAGAAGTTATGTTGGATATATTGCAAGTAGGACATCAAGAAAAGCTGAGCTGGATAAAAAACAAGAAAATAGTAATGCTATTCTATTGGACAATCAAAAAGCACAAGAAAAGATGCTTAAAGATATTGAGAATCTTGGGTGGAGACTAGAAAGCCGCGAGTTAATAGAAGGTTCCGACGATGAAGGGAAAACGAAGAGATATAGATATGTGTTTGCATCATTAATTTTAGATGAGCGCGGTTCTCCTACAGAGTTATGGGATGGACCCGCAGGAGGATACGGACAGTTTCCCAATACGCATCCCGTTGGATGGGCTGAGAAAGACTTATTGTATACATCGGGAGAAAAAATACCGGATGAAATAATGGCGAATGAGTTGGCTAGGAACCAGACACCGAATAACTGGTTAAGTTCTTATATAAATATAGTACAAGAGCATCAAAAAGTAATGTATAAGAAAAAAGTAATGGAAGAAGCGAAACAGCGCGCAGAACAAGGTATAGAGGAAGGTGCAGCAGTTGGATCGCCAATTTATCTACTGGGATCGCCCGGGTATACCGCGACGAGCCCTGTTTTTGGAAGTTCACCTGTAGGGCAGCAAGCAGTAATGAGTTACGGTGCCGCAGCAGAGGCATCTGCAGCAGGATTAGTAGGAACATCACCGCTCGGTTCTCCGCAATACGGTCTTTCATCTCCGCAATACGGTCTTTCATCTCCACAGTTTTCATCTATAAATAGTCCTGTTGTTTTGACAGGACAGCCCACAAATGTAGTAGTTTCTGCAAATCCACTACAGCCGGTAATACCTGCAGCACAAGGAGCACAAGGAATATTATCAGTTGATACACAAAAGCCTAAAGAAGAAGGAAAAGATGAAGCACAAGGTAAAAAAACAGTAATGGTTAATCTTGGTCAATAAAAACATAAAATAAAAGTAGGTTGTAAATAACAATTATGAATAAATAACAATTATAAATAACAATTATGAATAAATAACAATTATGAATAAATAACAATTATGAATAACAATTTATGAATTTAATAAAACAATGATAAAATTGAATTAAAATTATTGTTTTGTAATATAAATATAAGAAAGAGTTAACAGAGAAAAAAGAATAAATAATCAAATGTCTTCAGCACAACAACAAAAAACATCAAGTGGATTAATCACCATGATTCACAAATCAAGAAAAACCATTCTCGAATTACTACGAGAACAAAAATATGATACATCTGAATATGAAAATTTTGGAGTGAATGAAGTTCACGCAATGTATACAAATAAAGATGTACCAAAACAGTTAGATATGATTTTGACTACTAAAGAGGGACCATTAAAACAAAAAAATGTATATGTAAAGTTTCATTTAGGCAAAACGCTGCGAGTTGAAAATATACAGGATTATGTAGACGACTTATTTAATATAGAACAAATTTTAGACAAAACTACTGATACGTTAATAATAATAATAAAACAAGATATGAATCAAACCTTAATGAACATATTAAATGAATTTTGGGATAGACATAAAATATTTATTATACTATTTAGTTTAGAAAGATTACAGTTCAATATATTAGAACATCAATATGTACCGAAACATGTCATTTTAAATGACGATGAAAAGAAGGAGATGATTAAAAGGTATAATATTTTAGATGTGAAGAACTTACCAGATATTTCTCGATTTGATCCTGTTGCACAAGCAATTGGTATGAGACCAGGAGAAATTTGTCGCATTGAAAGGCCGAGCAAAACTTCTATCATTTCAAACTACTATAGATATTGTACTCAAACAATGTTATAATAATGTTATAATAATGTTATAACAATAATATACTAGGTATATGTATTTTATAATCGATACATAATTATTTTTAATTGCTATGTATAGAAATTTATGGTTATATGGTTATATTTTTATGAATTTACGATTTTATGATTTTAACATTTATTTTTATAAAATAATATTTTATTATGATATTATAGATATTATAGATATTGTATATATAAATATGTCTGAAATAATAAAATATTATTCGAAATATCTCGATAATTTAAATAAGAAGTATAACGAATACACGAAAAATTATGTAAAAGAATTTGTAGATTTCAAGATACCTGTATTTAACTGTAGTTTAACAAGAAATGATTTAAATTCGGTCGACTGTGTTAATAACTTTTCAGTAAACAGTGAATTTGTTACCACAAAAAAAAACTTAGACCTTTTGAATATTGATTACTTAAATGTAACAAAACAGTTAAAAACGTTATTTACTGAACAGTCAAAATATGTAGATGGTTTTCAAAAAAAAATAGACGAGTTAAATGACGAATATAAAGAGTTATTAAGTAAAGAAACGAATATAAAAGATATAAGCGCAACATCAAAGCCATTTTTTCATAATGAAAGACTACTATATTACCGTTCTTTAATTTATATTATATCGATTGTTATTGGTATTATTTTTATTTTATACATGTTACAATCTACCCCCTTTATAGAAATTGCTTCAAGTGTCGCTACAAATACTAAGAACCTTGCAGAAAATGCAGCAAAAGGAGCAAAAGGATTGGTAGAAAATGCTACAATACAAAATGCAGATGGATCAGAATCAAATAATATAGTTAGAAATATTATCATTTTTACACTGATAAGTGCTGTTATAGTATCAGTATTTTTATTTATAGTTTATATACTAAGAAAGGTAAATCCTCCTCTAGAAAAAACGGAGACGGAAAGAGAAATAAAGAGGATTGCTGATAAATGCTTAAAAGATAATAGTGATTCGTGGTTTAATGCACAACTAGAAAAACTTAAAACATTCTTAACAAATAAAAAAACGGAATCTAGATAAATTTTGTAAAATATTACTAATATTTGATTAATATTGATAATATTTGATTAATATTTATAATATCGACATTATAAAAATACATTTTCTATTTATATGTTATAAATAATCATTCTATTATGGATTTATTAAACATGTTTAGCGATTTAGCACCTATTTCTAATAATGGATACAGACAACAATTAAATACAGATCCGGGTATTTTACAAGGCATAGAATTTATACAAAATGAAAATAAAGTAAAGAAAGAAGTAGAACAAGATTTGGAATTAAATTTGATATCGGATTTACATGGAACAGAAAGCGCAACTGTTCATTCGGCTGGAGTATTAAATCGCGAGGATGAATTAGGAAATATAGAAGGGTTTACAGAAAGTATGGATACACCAACTACGAAATATTATAATGATCTTAAAGCTCGATATAAAATAGCATTGGATAAATTTAATGCTTTAACTGCTTCATCAAAAACGAAATTATCAATTTCTGGTCCTATTGTTACAGGAATTGCAGTACAGGATTACGAGGTAGGAACGGGAGCAAGTAAAAATGGTCTTTACTATGCTAGTTGGTGCTCAAGCATCCCAAATAGCGTGTGTTTTGCCGAATATAGACTTGTTTTTTCTAATGGTGTTGTTTCAGACATGACTATACAGTCTAAATCTCCGAGTGGATTAACGAATCCTTCGGTATTATTTGCTTTAACTAATATTCCCATTGGCGGTGTTAAAGCAATTCTACAAGGTAAAAATATCGCATCAGGTAGTACTGATAATAAATGGTATGATGTAGATGTTCCTGTACAACACGTTAATGACAACCAAAATAGTATTGTATTTACTGGTACTACAGGAAATTTTAAGACTACTAGTAGTGCTAGTAATGCGCTAGCTACTGCTACAGAATTAAAGTGTGATAGAAAAGATACATCATATTGTATTTTTAAAGATTATTCCCCACTGAGCTGGGGATGCCGTGCACCACCAAACACAGGTCAAGACTCCTATAGTGGTCTAAACACTTATAATGATACTCAACTTGTTGGGTGGTTGGATACGTTGTATGATAGAAATATTGGTAGTGATCCTAACCGTTCAGAGCGTGTTAATGTGGTTGACTACGTAAATAGGTGTAAAAATGTGAAAGGTTATGAATACTTGAAAAATACAAAGGCGTATAAAGCATCACCGGAAGAAGAATTAAAAAAACAACTAGATGCTCTTTCGACTGAAATGTCCAATATTGCATCATTGATGATGTCAAGTGTAAATGACAATACGCGCAGAGACTTTTCATCGTATAATAAAATGCAAAAAGATATAGATAATGTACAAAAACGAATTATAGAAGTAGATGGAATAATGAAAAAGAATTCATCCAAACAAATATATGATGTAGATACTTCTCTTGCTAAAGAAGAAGAGACTGCATTACTTAGTAAACAGAGATACTATGTTTACATTATATGGTTTGTAATATTAATTATTATTTTGTATATAACAATATCTAACTTGGTTAATCCCGAGTCATCATTTAGTGTTTTATTGGTAACACTTGTTTTATTGATACTATTATTTTTATTTTTTATGTATAGCAAATGGAATGCAGAGTGGTATGACTTAAAAGTCAACCTTAAAAATTTAAATTTTGGTCTTCCTGATATTCCAAAAATAAATTTTAATCCACTTGTATCTATTAAATATACTTCATAGTATATCTATTTGATATAATAAATATCAATAACTATTCGATATAATAAATATTTTTATCTGAGTATAATTATATTTAAGAAAATAAAAATATAATTATAAGTAAAATAAATGTATAATACTAAAAGTATAAATGATGGACTACAATTTATAAGTCAATCAAGTATACGAACATCTAAAACGTCTAATAAGTTAAAAAATAATAAATATAAAAACAAAAATAATAAAAATTTTATACTAGAGAATGACGAAGAAATTATTGAAAATTTTACCGTAAATGATAATGCGTTATTAGCAAAAAATAGTAACGAGACAAATACAATGAACACTAATGTTGTTCGATATAATTCTTCTATTTCTGAATTAAATGGTGTTCAAAGTAATATTACAAAACAGGCAAAAATATTTTTAGATATTAATAAAAAAAGCGATGATTTATCATTAAGAAATAAAGACGTAAAAATTACAGACGGTAAATTCGCTCGTGTAAATAATGCCGGTTTATTTAAACTATATCCAGCAGGCGCTAGTAAATGCGGTATCCCCGATGTACCAAAGTCTGTTGGGTTCGACTTGTTAAATAAATCACCAGACGATTATTCAGTGCTAGAAGATAATGCAAGCAATATAGCATTATATGGAACTGAAATGGTACCCGGACCTAATGGTTCATATCCATGTAGTAACTATGCGGGAACAAATATATATGTATCTAAGCCTATAAGTTTTAATTATGACACCGATATGGTATATGTTGGTGTATATAACCAAGCTTCGGCGAATCAAGCTGAAGTTGCTGGTCAACTAATTCCGCAATCCGACTTGACTAGCTCTACTGTTAAACAATGTGTTACTAGAGCAATGGACGAAGGAAGACATTATGCATCTCTTTCAGATTATAATCCTACAACCAAAACGGGTAAATGTCATATTGGAAATAATATTCTTGCTTCTTCTTCTAATTCATATAGAATCATTGAAAGAGCAACTATTTTTACTTTTAGTAATACATCGCATGATGCGTTTACTTTTGCAGCCGATGGTGGTTTATATTCGGGAACATCAGGAAGTGGCGGTAATCCTTATATAACACCTGTTATAAGTGCAACCGGAGGAACAAAAGTTCCCGTAGCTGCGCTAAGTCCAAAATACGGAGGAACAATAAGTTACATTACTGCTAGTTATGATGCACTCAGGTGGGGTAGCTGGTATAAATGGGATAATTTAGTTAGGTTTAATGATAGTCTTCTTGGAACAATTGGTGGAAGTCTTGACACGTTTAAAAAATATAACTACTATACACGTGTTTTGAAAACTTATAGTTATCAAAAGAATGGTAGAACATATTCATACCAGCAATGGGATTGGGAAATACAAACTCAAGACGCTCAAGTTACATGGACATCAACTGGTCTAGTATATATTAACTATAAATGCGGAAATGAGGGTAGAGAACCTATATATAAAGAAGTAAGTTTAGGTGCTGGTTTTAATATAGGATGTCAAGAGTTATATAATAAGTATCCATCATTTTCTATGATGTTATCGGATGATGGTCTTATTACGATTGTAAATAACGCGAATTATGATGAAATATTATATACAAATTCGAATGAAATATCAAATCTAAACGAAACACAACCAGTATCAATAGCCGGTGCAAATAAGACAATGATGCCTTGGGCTGATAGACCTGACTGGGTATCTGGTAGTGTTAATCGCGGCGATTTATTAACTGCATATTCGTTGGGTTCACAAACACTAACAAATGGTCAATATATTTCATCACCCTCTGGTAAATGTAGGTTAATTTTTTATAAGCCGAGTAATAGTGCAGGAAGACTGGTATTGGAATATTCTGTTTATAATGTTGCGCTATCACAAGATGGTACAGCACAAGGTACTGATAAAGACAATAACTTAATTGGAAATGGAAATAACTATGCTCAATATTATTTAAACAGAGTAGAATATCCAAGTGTAAAAAGTAAAACTGCTTATATTGATATAAATAATGGTTTACATGAATATCCGGATAATATGATTCAATATGATAATGACTATATAGAAATGCAAAACTTTGCACCATACTCTGCATATGGAACTACTGTTCCAAATATGAGAGAAGATGGATGTAAAATAGCATGTAATAATGATGCGGCATGTGCGGGGTATACTTATAATGATTCGATATGTAAAAAATATACAGCTCCTGAGATATACCCTAAAGGTGGTAGAATTTATCAGGAGAACAACAAAATGCACATTAGAAAAAAGAAGATAAGTTCTACAAATGGTAGTGATTATTCTTGCAATAAGGTTATAAATGATGTAGATAGTGTTGCTTATACGTCCTATCCATCATCTACTAATATGACTACAACCCAAAAGTGTGCACTAGGGTTAATATTAAAGCCACGAATGGAGATATTAGAAACAAAAAATACTTCTGCTGTTACAAAAGGAAATGAAATAAAAGGATTTATAAATGATATTTATACGAATCAGACTAAATTAAAAGACACAATTAATACAAAGTCGGAGGATATAGCGAAGGGAATTGCTAGGCAAGAAGATGTTAAAAGGAAAATAGATAAATACGAAGAGTCAAATATTACGAATACAGCAACTGTTTCCGATACGGAGATGCTTCTTGTTAGTGATAATTATAAATATGTGCTATGGAGTATAGTAACAGTTATAGCTGGCGTTGCTGCAATAAAAACATTTAGAAGTACAGCTATATAAGGAATAAATGTTGATAGTTTCATAGTGTAAATGTGAAAATATTTTTTAAGTCTAATAACAAATAACAAATAACAAATAACAAATAACAAATAATATTAATAAAATATTAACTAATATTATTTAATTATTTAATTATTTTATTGTAATATTGTATATACATGTCATCACCAGGAACAGACGCATTAGTTACATATCAAGACGATTTTACACGAAATTTAAATGATCAGTTTACTAATATTACAAACTTACAAAATATTCAAAAAAAGTTATTTACTGATTTAGAAAAATTATCTGGTTCTCCGGATATAGCATTACCTACGATTCAGGCACAAATTGCCGATAAATTTGACCAAATCGATAACTTAACAAAATTACGAACTAATATATTTGAAACAATTAAGGCAAACTATGGTATTATACAATCTGATTATAATATTCAGCGAAAATCATACGCGCAACAACTTGTCGCGCTTAATATCATTGAAAATGATTTAAATAACACATCTAGTCAGTTAAAAAAATCACTAACAATTCGCGATAATGCTGAAAGAATGGTTGGCGTTAATAACTACTATACTAGAAGATATGAAGCACACGCAGATATTATGAAAAATATTATTTTTTACTGTGCTATTATAATTTTTGCGATATTTTTAATGAAAATGGGAGTAATTACAGATGAAATAACAAGTTTGATTATTATAATTGCGTTATGTATTGGTATTATAGTGATAGGTAAAAAGGTATATGATTTATCTAGACGCAATAATATTGACTATGACAAATATAATTTCCCATTTGATAAAGGTGATATACCAGAAAATACAAGAAATGTTATAAGCAGAGAAACTGATAGAACTTTCGGACAGGGGGCACTATTAGATGTATGTAAAGATATCAAAAAGGGTACTAACCGAGAAACATTTGTACCATTTGAACTAAAAAATCCTAGATGTAAGATAAAAAATAGCGATGATGGAGTATCGCCCGTCCCATCTACTGAGACTTTATATGATTGCAATTCATCATACAGCACTCTTTAAAAAGTATTTTACTTATTTTACTTATTTTACTTATTTTACAAATTACAATAAGTAAATGCTATTTATATAATAATATAATAATATAACAATAATATAACAATAATATAACAGTAATATAAAATATAATAATGCCAAAGGGTCCTACTAAAGAAGAAGCCAAACAACTGGGAAAAGATGTGAGTAAAGCAACTGATGAGAATGCGGCAGAGCTTAAAGGAGCAATGAGTGGAGGATGTTCTGCCGAACTAACAAAAAATGTAACGAGCACAATGGTTTCTGTTGTAGGTATAGTTGATAAGGTAACTAAAGCTTTAACTTCTCCAGGGGCTAGTGGATTATTTAGTGATGATAGTTTAAAAAAAATATACGATAATGCGAAAAATGTAAATGAAAAAGCTTTACTGAATGAATACATTGCCGAGAAAAACTACATGATAAATAGATATGGAACAAGTATGGATGATGTATCAAATGGTTCAAATGAATATAACGAGTTACTAACTAAACGATACAACGCCCAAGGTAAGAAAGATTTAGAAGATTTAAATAGTAAATATATTGAGGTAAATAATTTAATAATGGATTTAATAAAAGTAACACAGCAGCAGAATATTGCTGTCGAAAACATGAAAAAAGTTATGGAAGATTTAGATGAAAAAAACAATGAGTTATTAAGTATAATAAATGGCGGAAAAAGCGATCTCTACACATTTAATCGTAAGTCGATGTATGAAAGCAAATTAAAAGATAGTGTTGAAAATTGGACGTTAATTCCTGTAGTCGTTTATTGGACACTAGTTATTTTATGGGTAGGTATTGTGATGTTGTATTTAAAAAATGTTACACTTATATCGGTAGGTATTTTAATCGTATTAATATTATATCCATATTTTTCTACTCCTGTATTTTTGTGGATACTGGAACAAATACAGTCGATATGGAATTTTATATTTATGGCGGTTCATAATAGAATTACTACATAGATATATTTCACAATAAAAATATTTAACTATTTTTACATTAAATATTTTTACATTTAACTGTTTTCATTTATTCAACTATCTAAAGTCTATAGTCTGGTCGGCGCAATTGAAGTACTAACTCTCTTCTTCTACTTCGTCATGGTTGTAAATAATAGAGATATTCTTCCATCCTTTGGTAGTGTATTTTCCATATTTCTTGTCAAATACTTCATAAATTTCATTACCGCGAGGCACGTTTCTATCATAGTGCTCAATATACCAAACTTTAAATGACTCATACATTTCGGTTTTCTTGACATAGTGTCCTTCCACTTTGCGTATTTTGTCGCGAACGAATTCATTGATGTAGTCTTGACTGTTACGATAACTTTCACTGCTAGCCAAAACGCCCGGAGTATCTTTCACCATACCGCCGGTTTGGAACGCTTTTTCGACAAGCATGGCCAAGAATACAGGCGCCCATGTTTTGAACTTCTCATCGAGGCGTTTATCAATCAAGTACTGGTAAGGTTTGTCGGGGTCATCGTCGCGAGGTGTTTCGCAAAAGATTGCTTTGTGGTCTACTTTGCGAATACGTCTCCAAGTACCTTCATCGTTTGCCTTGATGTCGAATAAGGTATTCGTACAAACAACCAATTTGAACTGTGGTTGAAATGTAATCATATTTTTGAATAGTGCGCGACCTTGAATCGGGTCACCACCGGTAATTTCTTTCATTGGACCTTCCTCAAGGCGCATTCCTTTGGACGGTTCTTGCATAACGGCATATCGAATACCAACCAACTGTGCAATTTCAGAAGAAGTGCCGCCGATAGATGCGCGTTTGCTTGTAATAAGCGAAATAGGAACGACTGCTTTATATTCACCTAAAGTCACGGACATTAATTCTACGAGTTTCGACTTTCCGTTACTACCGCAACCGGTATAAATATTAAACGTTTGAGGATAGTTGATACCAATAAGACATGACGCCAAATGTTCCCACATGTAGTTTCGAATATCTTCTTCGGGATAAAGTTTAGCAATAAAATCATTAATCTCGGCCATGATTTTTCCATGTTTTTTCTGGTCAAGAGGGAAATAGTCAACATTCGTGCTTTTTGTGATGTAGTCATCCGGTTGTCCTTGTCTTGCGCGTTTTTCTTTGAAATCGATTACACAGTTGTTGCAGCATAGAAGATGTGTTTTAGTATCAATGCTTTGTGAGAACTTCTTGTCATAAAACAACTCTTGTGCTTCCTTCATAATATTGGACTTGATTCCTGTTTGTTTCAACTTAATACAAATATCGGATATTCTGTGTTGAAATTGGTTTGGTTTTCCGGATTCATCAGTAGAAGCTGTACCTGGTGGTGGCGAGGCGGCGGCTGCAGCAGCAAGAATTTGTTTATTTGCTTTTTTGGAATTTCCGCTTCCAGATGCACCACCCGTCGAACCGATACGACTGATGTAAACATTGTACATTTCATTTGAAATCATCTGTTTAAGAGCAATACCGGAGTCACATTCAACCCATCTATTATTTTCAAATTCGTACCACGTATTGTCGCCGAAGTTAGCACACACGAATTGGTTTTTAAACATATTATATAAAACGACAGCCAAGTCTACCATGGTTGTTTCTGGCTTTCCATTGATATTCACCAAATCGTTTGATAGCGTGATGTCGACATAGTAGTCGATTGTCTTTTTATACACTTCATTGTATCTTTCCTTTGCATCATGTTGCGCCCAGTATATAATTGAGCGACGCGTAAGACCGTCTTCATTTTCCATGGAGAACGTCAACCACTTTTCGTAAAACTCGCGAATTTTGTCATAGCTAAACTTTTCAGACTGAGAACTGAATAAAATCCACGAAAGGAATAATTTATCGCTGGTGTTTCTGAGAGCCCATCCTACGCGTATCCACAAGTTATACTGATTGTAGTATTTTTCTGGAAGACACATGGCGTAGTCGCTAGTTTCTTTGAGGTAATGTTCGCGCGGTTCAAGGCTACCAAAGAGTCTGTCAATTTCATCAGTCAGTTGTTCACGATTTGAAATTTCGAATATATCGCTATTATTCATATTATTTGCTCTGCGCCGCACACCTCCTCCTGACTTGTTCAGTGTCGGTTTTCTTACTTTGTTACTTTTAATTGCATCATATTCGCGTTGAATTGACTCGCGATTTTCAAACCGCGGATGTCCGTCAAATTGCGCGGACAGAAGACAGAAGTTCTTTGCATAATCAAAGAATGACACATTTTTTGGTTGATATTCCCAGATATAGTCAGTTTTTTTATTCACTTCGTCTTCGTCGTCCTCGCTACCCGCATTGCTATCACCGTCACATTCTGATTGGTTATCATATTCGTCGTTGTTTTCATTTTTTACATATACAAAATTAAATTGCGATTTAAGTTCGTAAGCTTCGTGGCCAGGTTTTCTGGAGCCGTACAACTGCCATCCTACGGGATTTTGAATACGGGATATATTGTCGTCGAGGACATCATCCCATGAATTTTTCAAAGGCAAGTGTTTTAATACCTCGGGAATTTTCGCAAGAACAGAATTTCGAAGCATGTGTTGAACAATTCTATCGGCATGTATACCAATAATTAGATGAATACCGTCTTTTGTATACTTATCATCATCGGTATTTACATTCGGTTTTTCAAATACGAAAACACTAATTTCCTTTTTCTCACCATCTTCGATATTCAAGATTTTAGAAATTTCATTCATGTAGAGTCCAGCAATATTTTCAATATCGTCTTTGGTATGTTGACGCGCATCAATGTGAGGACCGTACCTAAAATCCAAGTCAACCAAAATCGGCCCGCCATTTTGTAACTGTTTTTCGGTTAAATATTCATGACGCCTATTTGTAATCACGTGTTTCGAATACTTTGTCCAAAATTCAAGTAGTTTTTCGGATGGAATACAGAATGTTCCACCAGTTACACCATGTTCGGGGCTTGGAATTCGAGTATGTGTAAACGATAACCCTGCAGAAGAGGGATCGCCCTTTTTTATATAAAGCTGTTTCATATATTGTTCGTATTCGTTTGCACTATATGATGCAGTTGACATTTTTGATGATTGTGGTTTATTTCGTGTTGAATTGGTTGCTTGCTCCATTTGTATATTATAGACAGAGATATTTTTATATCAATTTTTTATGTTTAAAAATATCCCTAAAAATAGAGAACTTTGAAACTAGAAAAAGTAATATATGTATAAAACGACATAAAAATAAAACGCGTATACTATATATTGTTGAAGTATAAACTGAGTGGTAACTAATATTTTAAAATGGAGAAAAAAGCAAATGATGATGCGAGTAAAAAGACCGTATATGATATATCAGAAGATGAAGTAGAAGAAGAAGAAGTTGTAAACAAAATTATAAGCAGCACTCCGGCAACTGAGAAAACATCATCAGATGATGTTTCTAATGTACATATTCCTAAAGAGACAATAGAGCGATTATTAAAAGATATAAAAGATATATTTACATCATCGCTTGAAAGGGATGGTATTTATTATAAACATTCGGATACAAATATATTGAAAGCATACGTAATGATAGTTGGGCAACCAGATACATTGTATTTTGGAGGATATTATTTTTTCCAAGTTAATTTTCCTGCCGACTATCCACATTCTCCTCCCGTTTTTGAATACTTAACGAATGACGGTATTACCAGATTTCATCCTAATTTTTATAAGTCAAAAAGAGTATGTTTATCGATGTTGAATACATGGAGGGGCGAACAATGGACGAGTTGTTTAACTATTAAGTCTGTATTATTGACGATTTTATCTATAATGGATAACCGACCGATGTTACATGAGCCGGGTGTTACGGAAAAACACAATGACTATAACAACTATCATAATATGATTTTGTATAAAAACATTGATTTTTCGTGTATTCGACTTATGAATGAATTTATGTCTACGACTATTATTCCTTTTGAGATGGAATATAAAGAATATTTTTATACTTTTATGATAGAGTCGTTTAAAAAAAATGCGGAAAAGTTAAAAGAGGTTATTATTAACTCTATGAAATTAAAAAATTATAACAAACATTATACAATAACAGGGTTATATAATATGTCATTTTATGTTAACTACGATGAACTACTGGAAAAACTAAAAAATACAGCTAAAAAATATGACACTATATTAGTCTAGTAAATATTACTATGATGACATACGACCTATGATATACGATGGACGACGGACAACAGACGAATGTGTTTTGTCTATATATTATGGAATTTATGGAATTTATGTACTTTATGTATTTTAAGTAATTGTATAAAATTGAAATAAACAAATAATACTATAATATAATATACGAACATTCTATCAAAACAACATGCACTTTTGTACAAATTGTAGCAACATGTATTATATTCGACTATCCGAAGAAGATCCCAATTCGATCGTATATTACTGTCGGAACTGTGGCCATGAAAATAAAAATATATCACTAGATAGTGTTACGATTTCAAAAACAAATTTCAAACATAACAAGCAAAAATATAACTCAATTATTAATAAATACACAAAAATGGATCCGACATTGCCTCGCGTTAATACAATAAAATGTCCAAACCAGGCTTGTGCAAGCAATGAGGCCGAAAAGGAAAAAGAAAGAGAAATTATTTACCTTCGCTATGATGACGTAAATATGAATTTCGTTTATATGTGTTCTACGTGTGATACAGTTTGGAATACGGAACAATCAGCGTCATGATTTATGTTACTATTTTGTTGTATTTTAATTATAGCATTGTATTTTAATTATAGCATAATATTTAGAAATCATATTATACTATAGTAATTTTTTTATATTTTTGAGTTATATTGGGTTTAATATTATTAATACAAAATTGAAATAAAATCAACATAATATATTATATATAAGAGACATATAAACGAGACAATGCAAAAATCGGATGAACCCATATCAGGAGATGAGGAAGGAGAAACAAGTGATAGCCAAAGTGAAGAAGGGAATGCTGCAAATATCAAAGGCAAGATTCTAGGAGATGTTGTTGAAAATAATTCAGACGACGCTGGTTCAGAAACTGAAACCGAAACTGACACTGCAACAGAGGGTGATGATACGGAAGATGAAGACAAATATCAGGATATTGAGGAGGGCGCCGAAGGAGAAGAAAAACCAAGTGTAATGACCGGGTTTTCAAAACTATTGGGGAGTTTAAAAAATGCTGTTAGTGCTATAGGAAGCGATACTGGCGCGGCTGCTGCCGAAGTTGGAGAAGCGAACGATGAAAAGCCAAGCAGACGTAAAGGAAAGTCTGCTACTTCGGCGAGAGCGGCATCTTCTAGGAAAAAAAAATCACGCGGCATTCAACCGACAGAGGAAGAATTAGCTTATAATAGCGAAGATGAAGGGGGGAGCGATGATGAAAATATGGATGACGACGATGATGAATCAAAGTTGAAAAAATTTGATAAAGAATTAAGAGAAGATTATTTAATTAATTTTCATCCCGAAAGTCTTATACAAAACTATGATGAGATTTATAATTTAGCTCGTGTTGTTCGAAATGATAATGGTGTAATTGTAGATAGTTTGCACAGAACATTACCCATGATGACAAAATATGAGAAAACAAGGATTTTAGGACAGAGGGCGAAACAAATAAATGACGGCGCTTCTCCATTTGTAAAAGTACCCGAAGGCGTGATCGACGGTTATCTTATTGCATTAAAAGAATTAGAAGAAAAAAAAATACCATTTATAATAAGACGACCGTTACCTAACCGTGGATCGGAATATTGGATGGTCGAGGATTTAGAAGTTGTTATTTAACACTTCCAGCGTTTTCCGCAATCAAGGCATGAAACAAATGTGGTCATCGGCTCATCGGCGGAACGCGTTTGAAGTTGATAATAAGTACATTTTTTTGAGTGACATTTGCGACATGTAAATTTGTCAGTGGATGCTTCCAATTTAGGTTCATACTTGTTCTGGTCACGAATTTTCTTATCTTCGATTAACTTATCCCATTTTTCCGGACTCATCTCTTGGTGAGTCATGAATGCTAACTTATGTGCTTGAAATTCTCGATTCTGTATCATGTTTAATATTCTTTCATTTTTCAAATTTACGTATATTGTGCGAAGAAGGTCTAAGTAAATTGCAACAAAGTATATATTATCCCACTTTCTAACGATACATTTTTCTTTTGCTTTTCCTAAAGAACTATTGAAAATACCCTTTTCAAGATTTGTAGAAACTTCCGAATCTTTAATAATGTTGCCTAATTTTGCACGAATATTTTCGCGAAACTGAACAGGATTTGTTACTTGACGCATTTTGTTTTATTTTAGATGTGTTTATGAGAGATTGTTATTAAGTAGGCGAGTTTTATATTAATAACAATCAAATTATCTTTATTCAATTTTCCTATATATATAAAAATATAGAAATCATAAAAATATTAAATTAAGGAAGGTTCATCGCGCTGGATAAAGAACCAGTTGCGTTAAAAAATATTTTCTTAAGAGTTTCAATTATGTAGACAAAGAAAGCAAGAAACATAAGAACCCATGGAAGCAGAATTAAAAACCACGAAAGATTGCTAAACCCTTTGTTGCATAAATATGATAAAATCCATGTCCACAAAACAATAAATACGGCTTGAACTACATATGAAGTTCTAGTATCTTTTTGGTACGTAAAGTTAAGGCTTTGTAAAAATGAATTATTTGACTGGTTCAATGTAATCTGTTGCGATATCGCATTTAATCCAAAATAAGAAAGTACCATTAAAATAAATGAAACAATTAGATAAATTTGAGCAGGAGTGCAAAGCTTGTCAAACATTGTAAACTTATACTATATATATAATAATTGATAAAAAAATATTTATCAATTATTTAAATTATTCTTTTTATAATTAATAATCGTATTTACTATTTACTATTACTATTTACTATTTACTATTACTATTTACTATTTACTATAGGAATACTCTTCTTCACTCAACTCACTTGACTCATCCGTTTCCCATCCAGCATTATCGTCATCATCCTTAAACGCATGTTTATCGTTATCCTCTACAATAATTTTATTTTTTGGTTTTGTTTTAATTATCTTATTCTTATTTAAAATATTTCTACTTTTTTTAAAGTATACACCATCAATGTCACCACTGCCTACACCGTCTACATCACCGTCGTTACTACCATTTTCTGAAGACTTGTCGCTATCTGTGTCACTATCTTCATCGTCATCATCGCTACCATTTTCATCTGCATTTACACCTACATCAGAATCACAACCAGCACCGCCATCTACCACGAATCCATCTTTTAAATAACCATCTCGGGTTTTTCTACTTTTAGGAATTGAATCTAGCTCGTCTTCCTCATCATCGTCATCATCGTCGTTTGCAACTAATGACTCGAAACCTCCAAATAAATATTCATAAATAGTATTCCATTTATCTTTTGTCAGACTTATATAGTTGTTTTTATTGTCGCGCGCCACCAGTGCACATGCACCAAAAAATAGTTCAGAATCAACAGGCGGGGGGAACTCGTACTTGTTTTCGTGATTTGCTACTCCATCATCTTTTGCCCATAGATCTACTATTATTTTACTTGTCAAATTTTCTTCTTCATTTTTTGAAGAGTAGTTCCATGACGTTCTTTTAATAAATCCATCAACTTTTTTAAACTTACATTTTTTTGATAACTCCTCGGCGCAGATTAACTCCTCTTTGATATCCGCGGGCTTTAAACTTCCATTTTTTTCAACAACAATAAATGTAATATTATTATCTTTACATTTAACTTTTTTACTTTGACCTTCACCGCTTTGTCCCACAACACTCTTGTTAAGTTTTACATTTATTTTTTCTGATTTCACATTTTCCGATTTCACATTTTCTGATTTATTATTTTTTGAATGTAAATTTTTTTCCATGTTTGCAAAATAAGTGTTCGATTATATCATTTGAATGCAATCGGTTTAAATAGTTTCTCATATAATATATAAAGTTAAACTTAAAGAGATATAAATATATTTATTATACCTTATATAAGTCATATACACATACACCTATATAGCAGTATAAATGGAAACTTTACATGATAAAAATAAAACCCACATTTTTAAAAAAAATAAAGTAGACAAAAAGATAAACCATACTAATATATCAACACCAACGCCAAGACCAACGCCAATAAAAATATATTTCCCAAATATATCAATACATAAAATAAATGAGACTATAAATCCGGATAAAAGAATAGGAAATAAAATAAATAAATCAAACAATATTGATATATCAAAATATTTAGTAGATGAAAGTACTAAAATTTTAGTTTATAGTTCTACAGGTATTTTTGAAGTCGTAAATAATAATTTATTTCAGTTATACCCAATAGATAAAAATATTAAGGAGCTAACTATTAATAATAATTTAAACTTACTACTGGATAGTTCTTATATGAAACGTTATGATACGCCATCATATCAAATACCTTATCATCATAATATAAAATATAAAACAGTTAGAACATATAAAAATGACATTAAATCAAATATAAAGTTTGTTTTTGAAATGGAAAATGAATCTATATACGATTTTTATGTATTGATTACATCTATGGAAGTAACTTGTAATGAAAATAAAAAAACAGAATTAAATAAATTTGTAAAAGATGAAATACTGTCGTTTTTATCGAGGTTAAACTTATATAGGTAATTATATACGATAATTAAAATGTGGATGTGGATAATAAAAGTTACCATGATTTCATTATTATTAATATTTTTACTTCATTATTTGTATTCATTTTTTAAGTCAACGCTAACTTCTCCTAAGTTGAAAGATTTAGTAAATAAACCTCAAGAAAAATATAATACAATTTATAATTCGCTTAGAAGTGCAGGAGAAGGAGGTATACAAAATTTAGGAGAAGACGATAATAATTCTAACACTAATAATAACTCTAACTCTAACAATAACTCTAACCCATCAAATATGAAAGATGAACTAAAAAAATATTTGAAAGAGTTGAATATTTCTAGTAATAGTAATAGTAATAGTAATAGTAATAGTAATAGTAATAGTAATAGTAATAGTAATAGTAATAGTAATACCGAAAATATAAATACCGTAAATCCTCAAAATGAATCATTTAACAGTGTATACTCTCCTACAAATATTATGTCTAATGTAGGTGCAAATGGTATATCTACACGGGTAAATAATGTACCAAATTATATGCCCGATATAAATAGTAGTAATTCGAGCGTTGCACCCGACTATGGTACACCTTCCATGTCATCTTCATATGCCTCTGCATATTCATCTTATTAGCGTTATTAACGTTTATTAACATTACTAATTTGTATTTGTATTTATATTTTTATGATGCATGTAGTTAAGGTATATAATATATGTAAACATAGTTAAAGATATTATAATATTATACTACATTACAGTAGTCTTAGCTTTAACCTTATGTCAACTTATTTTAATAATAAAACACCATATAGTAAAAGAGAGTCGCAGGAATTATCTTTTGATGAACAGAATGAAATATTACGAAATTTCCCTTCAACCGTTAAATTTTCTTATGAAAAAAGTACTCATAAGAAAGTTTTATCAGATCTATATGTAATTATCCCAAAAGGGAAAAAATACTTTGTATGGTTCACATATCGAAATAGAAAAAATATTTGTATTTTTCTCGAAATTGGATACCAGAATAAAATAATGAATATATTTTATCGTCACGTTTCATTTGACGACGTATTATCATATGGAACAATATTTTATGGAACATTATTTAGAACAAAGTCGGAAACTAGTGATAAAAAAAATATATGTGAAAATGAAATCTTTTCTGTAGAAGATATTTTTTATTATAAAGGTGACGACATATCCGAATATAATTACCAAGATAAGTTAACAATAATTAAGAATATTTTTGATACAAAGTTGCGTTATAATATGGCCTTTTGTAGCAATGGTATTATTTTTGGTTTACCTATTATGACTACTGACTTTACTGAAGCTTACGATAAGGCTATGCAGTTGCCTTATTCTGTTTATTCTATCCAGTATAAATATCTCGAAGATAAAAAACTATACCAACCTATTACCGAATTTTATCATTTAGGTGCAAATAGCGTGAATAGTGCGAATGGCGTGAATGGTGCGAATAGTGCGAATAGTGCGAATAGTGCGAATAGTGCGAATAGTGCGAATAAATATAATGAAAAGTCATCAGTGTATATTGAACCTGTAAAACAAAGAACAACATCAAATGAAATATATAAAGTATTTTTTATAAAACCCGATTTACAAAATGATATTTACTACTTGTATAATAACACAACTACAAATTTTGATGTTATTTCAAAAGAATTAGCACATATACCAGACTATAAAACAAGTGTTTTAATGAATAAACTCTTCAGAAATATTAAAGAAAATATCAACCTAGATAGTTTAGAAGAAAGCGACGAAGAGGATGAATTTGAAAATATACAAATTGATAAATTTGTCGATTTAAATAAAATAATACAAATGCGTTGTATTTTTAACTATAAATTTAAAAAATGGGTTCCTATGTCTGTTGTATAAAATAGTTTAAATGAATTAGAATTAGAATTAGAATTAGAATTTGAATTAGAATTAGAATTTTAAATGATGTTCATCATTGTATTATTGTATTATTATATTATTATGTTTCAACCTATATCTAAAATAAAATATTTTATAAATATATATATTATTTTTGTATAATCATGTCATTAGCTCCAACACAAAATTTGAATACACAAAATGTCCACGGTGGAGCATTTATAACTGACCAAACAGGTGGTGTTGCAAATTCAGGAAATATGCAATACGGTGAAGTCGGTGGAAGTCCCGCCAGTTTAAGAGGTGCGGGCCTATATTCCATAAGTGGTGGTAATGGAAGTCCTAGTGCTACTCAGATACCCTTGTCTGGTTCTTATGGTATGATGAAAGGTGGCGGTAAACGTCGCAAGCACAGTGGAAAAAGTAGCAGAAAGCACAAACGCACTCGATCATCAAAAAGATATGCTCGTAAACGCAGTATTAAGTATCGCATTAAGCATAGACGTTCACGAAGACATTCTCATTCCAAAAAAGTAAGATCGGGAAAAAGAGCGCAAACCGGTGGATATCACCAATATATGGGTAATACACCATTTACCCTAGGATATAGAACTCCTGGTTTTACTTTACCATCTAATATGAGTGCTCTTGCAAATCCTGCTCCTTTTATGCCCTATAATAGTTTGACCGGCGGTAGTGATAGATTTTAATACTATTAAAAATAGAAATAAAAATATAAATATTCAATCTTTAGTCCGTTATTTAGCTAAATGAAGTCAACGCATTACATATATTATATTCTACTCGTTAAATAACGCCGACACATCAAGTAAACAGCCTTTGTCTAATAAGCCCGACTTACCCTTTCCTTTTTTACGTTTATCCTCGTGTTTTTCTTCTTCTTTTTCGAATTCGTCATACTCTTCACAGTCATTATTGCTATTGTTACTGTTGTTACTGTTGTTACTGTTATTAGTATTCTTTTTTGGTATTGAAATAGTCAAATTCAACAGTTCGGCAATACTTTTTTTCCCCGAAGACTGCGTAGCATTTGTCTTTTTCGATACACTACTTTTTGGCTCCCAGGATACTTTCCATTTTGACAAGTCTTTGTTATGTCCGTCATTGTATTCGTGATTGTCGCATACTAAAATCTTATAATTCTGTGACTTATAATATTTTCGTCTTTTATACCACTGACTCATGAAAATATCATGCTCGTCTATAATATCAATAACAAGAGGTGAACTATGTTTTTGACGCAATATTCTCCCCACCGATTGACACACGTCAGTCTTTGGCGAGGCCAGTATTAAACTTGTTAAGCTCTTAATGTCCAGTCCTTCCGACGCCATTGCATACGTAGCTATTATTACTTTTTTCCCTTCACTCTGCTTGAGTGCCGCTTCTTTCATTCCGCCAATATAATATCCAACCGAACCTCCAGCTATATTTCGATGCGCAATCGCATCATGTAAATATGTAATCAATGACTTATTATGAGCCAATATCATAAACTGTTGCTCGGGATTCATTTCTAATTCAGCTGCTAACACACGTAGAATAAACTCGCTCCTATGACTATAGCTACATAGTTTAGAAATCATCGTGCTGAATTTCGGATTTCCCATATAGTCGTGCAATGTCTCGTTGAATTCCTCATCATCCACGTTATATACTATCCCTTTCACTACTACACTATGTTCCGATTCCACCTTCTCTTTATGAACTACAGGACCAATAAACATCTCAAATACTTTTGTCAACCCGTCTTTACGCTCCATAGTACCTGACAATCCAAGCGTATATGTGGTATTTACTTTCATCATGCATCTAGAAAACACTTCCGCTCCCATATGATGACAGTTGCTCACCACGGGATAAAGACGTAGTCCGTCCGACATTTTTAGTACAAAATTATGATTGTCATTCACTTCAATATCAAATACTTCATAACCATATTCTGACTTTCTGAAAATTTTATCAGCTTCTGGCGTGGACGGAGGTGTATATTTTTCACTATATAAGAATGCCGTTGCAGTTAACATACCTTTCGGTGATAACGCTTGGTATAGTTCAAAACTACTAATCTCATATTTGTCACTAGTATTATGCATACACTCAATATAATCGCCAATGTCTAAGTCTTTTGCACATTTATAACCTTTGATTGTTAGTATTTTATGTTCCGGTGTGCAAATAAATGACCCACACATTAAATTTACTTTTAGAAGGTCGTTGCGATACTTTTTCCATGCATGTGTCATTTGCGACCACTCAAATCTCTGCGTTGTTTGGTTGAAGCTTAGGATTTTTGGTACCTTATCTACTAGTTTCTCAACTTCTTTCTCCATTCTTTCAAAATTATGCGATTTTCCGCGTGTTATCCACATATCATATAGTGTACCGATTTCCATAGGTCCATGTGATGTATGAACTAACGTATTGCGCGGGAAACATTCATCATATATCGCTAAACCGAAATTTCTAAACGTGTCTTTCGGATATTCCTTCATGGATAGTGACTGCAGCATTCCAATAACAATATCTTTATTATCTATATCTATCACTTGCCCTTGTATTTTACCAACACGCGCTCCAGGCAGAAACTGTTCTATTCGCTCTATCCACTGGTTCAGTAGAAACGACTTGTGTACAATAACGAGTGCGCACTTTCCCAATCGAGACACTATATTTAACGCCATAACGGTTTTACCTTTGCCGGGATCTACATCTAATAGTCCACCACCACATTCGGCTACATGTTTAATGTATTTATCTACTATTGCCGTTTGATATGGCCGCAAATCTCCACTGAATTGTAATGAAATGTTGTTTCCAGGATTTATAAGTATTCTATCCGGTGGGCCGTATGTGTCTATTCCAAAATATCGGGGCATATACAATTTAAGCGGAGACTCCAAATATATTGGGAATGGGGTAGGCTGTATTGGCGATTTAGGAATAAACGGTTTTACAGTTAATTCGGTTCTTATAAAATGCTGTTCTTCTACTGATAAACAATCTTTGAAAATTGAGTATCCTTTTTCACCTAAATAGGTTGAATAGTTGTCATCTTTTTTACCTTTGTTATTTGTATTACCGTTGTCTGTGATACTATTTGTTTCTTCTGAAGAAGTAATTTTTGTAATAGATGTAGATGTAGGCGTGGGTCTAGGTATAGGTCTAGGTATAGGCGTGGGTGTATTTTTTTTCATGTTATTTTAATATGCGTTGTTTCTTCTTGAAGGTAAAATATTTGGTTACTAGTGTTGCTATTTTTATTTAGCCGTTTTCAATTTTAACTATTTTGAAATTATTCTAAAATAATTGATAAATAAAAAATATAATATTATGATATACGGAAATGTTGAAAAAAAATGATAGTGTTAATAAACTAGTCAATGGACAGTCTCTTTTACTCCTCCTTTTTGTTATTTATATTATTTTTAATATACAAACGCCTGAACCATTAGCAAATATAATCGACTCTACCCTAGGGTATGTTATTGTTATAGGTTTATTCGCATTTATGGCTGTAAATCTTCATCCTTTAGTTACACTTGTGGGTATTTTTGCAATTTATCTTTTATTTAAGCGGTCTAGTATGGTTAGCGGTTCACTTGCTATGACTAAATTTTTACCAACCGAAGAAGTTAAAAGCCAACACTTGTCTGCTTTTAACCAGTTTCCTGTTACTCTAGAAGAGGAAGTTGTTCAAAAAATGGCCCCACTTCAGTCTGGACCGGCTATGGGTCCTAAATCATTTACTCCTGTTTTAAACGAATTGCATGATGCTGCTAACATAAACTATACGGGCGTTGTTTAAAACAAACTCTACTAGTAGTGATTTTAGTTTCATTTTAGTTTCATTTTATTAATATTTGAAAATATTAATAAAATGTCTAGCGTTATGGCGGTGTATGGTGTAGCGTATTGTTTATGTTCTAGTAAAAGCTCTTTTTCCTATACTTAGTACAATAATTCCTAAAACAATTGATAATATAAACTGAACAGAACCCGATTCCATCAACGTATTAATTAACTTTATACCATGCTCGCGTGATTCTTTACCAATGTCTTTAGTTTCTTTATATAGTTCTTTCCCTTCTTCGCCTGTAGGCTGACAGTCTATATATATTTTATCATCTGTTGCTTTACCTTGAAAATTAGGACCATTCGAGTTAATATATAGTGTATGTTTTCCAGGAACAGGAAATATTTTATCTCTATCTTTAACTAATAATGTATTTAATTTATCAACGGCTGTTTGGCTAATTGTCTGTCCACTCTTTAACATATCAAATAAAATAGTACTTCTTTTACAAGAAGCTGTATCGATATTAGAGAAATAGTATGGCGTATTTGGTATAAAATTATTTAAGTTAAAGTTATTTATATTAATTTGATAACCGTCATCAGCGACTATCTTTTTCCCAACGGTTTGTTTTGAAAATTCATTAATAATATTGTCTAAAACTATCCCCCCTGATTTTAAATTTGACGATGAAGATGAACCGGCTGATATAACAAATGGTATTGATACATATAATATATCTTTATTATCACCTTCATGAATTATTATAAATTCAATATCTGCTCTATCTCCTTTATATGTATTTATAGATGGTTGACATATGTATATTTCTGATACGTTATATTTTTTTTTATTTAGAAATGCTTGCGGAACTGTTCCGTCTGATTTTAAATCATATTTTATTTTTAATGTAGTTCCAAGGTTATATAATACACATGAACTGTCATTATAATCATACTTATAGTCACAATACATATTACAATTTTCAGCTTTTACAGTAGTATCTATATTTATTGTATAACTACAAGGATCACTCATATTTTTTATTTATGTATTGATATATTATTATTATACTAAATATATTTTATATAGATGAAAATATTTAACTTAAATATTTAACTTAATTATTTAATTAAAGCATAAAATTAAAAATATATAATTAATATATAATTATTATATAGGTTATAAGTAATATATGAGTGATTTATTGGGAGAAGTAGTTACAAAAACTAGGCGTTTTTTCATAGAAAAATCATCGTTTAAAGGACTGTTTGATGATAAGTTTATTACGGATAAAACCCCACGGTCTACAACTTTTCAAAAAGTAGAAGCTTCTATTAGAGATACGGCAAAAACTATTGACACGTATGATTTAGTTTTTAATATTCAAATGCCTAGTATCGCGAATACTCCATTTTTTAGTCAATCAAAGGATGATAACTTAGTTGACTATTATTGCAATAATAAAATACACATTAAAATGTATTTTAAAGATGGAAGACTTTTTGATAACCTTATAGGAACACAATGTATTTTAACTCCACCGATATATCGTAGTAAACAAAAATCAAATTTTAGATATGCTAGTGATGGTACACCGTCTGTTATACCAGGTAGTGGAATGTATGTATCTTCATTCAAAAACATAGGAACTGTAATTGAAAACGCTCTTAACAAAGCATTAGATGCTGGAAAAGGTGATGAAGTAGAAAAAGCAAATAGACAATATGAAAAAGATAAGAATAATAACCCAAAAACAGCTAAACTTGTTGAAATAACAGGCAGAAAAGGTCCTTTTGCAAAATCCGACAATGGAATTACTGTAGAGAATGTTGAGCGAAAGTTGAAAGAATCAAAATATCTTAATCCTTTTATAGATTATGTAAAATATATAATTTCACCACCTGGTAAAGATACTCTAATTACACAAGGTAACGCCGGTAAACCTGGTTCAGATTTAGACTGTCCTTTTAAAGTATACGATATTCAATATACTGAACCTGTTGGTCCTAGTAGTAGTGGTCTTATATCAACTAGCAACTTTACTAATATTAAAGAGAATAAAAAACTTATAGGTGAGAATGAATACGAACATTATTTTCAATTTGATTTTGACTTAAATGAGTATACATTAAACAAAAATGAAATTGTTAAAAAACCCGATAGTAAAACTGATGATGAGCCGCTTCTTCTATTATTAAAAAAAAATGAATGGATTAGTATTGTATTTCAGAATATAAATATACCATTTGATGTACGAACAATTCCAGCCAACATGGTTAAAATTGAGTTACAAATTGATAATGCCGAGCCGATTGGTGATATAGGAATTAAAAATTTATTTTATAGGAATTTTTTTTGTAAGTATCTCGACATGTCTCTTAAAAAAATGGTTGATAGACCTATCGTCGTTCATGACGTCATGTTTTCGAAGGAGGATATGCTTAAAGCGTTACGGAGTAAAAGTGACAAATATTTTTCTAAAATAGCTCAACTAAATAACTTAGCTAGGAGAGTGTTATACTACTACTTACAAAATATAGATAATCTACGTGATAGTGAATATAGTAATACTTATAAAAAAATGACTGATGATATAAATAATGCTAAATCTATAACCAATGATATTGTTAGTGGAACTTCGGCAGATAGTACTGAAAAAATTTCCAGTCTTAGAGAAATAGTTAAAAAATCAAATAATGATATTAAAAATTTTTCTTTTTTTTTTAAACGAGATAATATCAAAATTTTTAGAAAAAAGTTTTTTGAGGCTCTCCTAAGAAATCATATAAAAACGGCTTTATCGGCAATAACTGAAGCGGAAATTACAGATACTTTAAAACGTATGGAAGAATTTGAACGGAAAGCTAAACCTGGTATTCAAACTGAAGGTCCTAATACAACAAATAGTCCACTAGCATTAACTCTGAGTAAAAAAGGTGAAATTGAAACGGTAAGTGGTATGTCAACGAGGGATAGCGCCAATCAATTGAATATTGTAGGAGGTGGTTATGATGGTGGTGATGTTACTCAAAGCCAAGAAGGAGGTGCACCTGTGTTTCAGTCAGACGATTATACTCTAATGATACCAATGACTATTCGTGACCCCGGAACAGGAATAAATGATATGACGGTTAGAGTTCATAAAATACATCTCGAACATCTAACCGGAATATCCCAAGAAGATGATGATAACACTTCGCTGGATATTAAAATTGGAGACGCCGTTCGATTTGTATATAACGATGTGATATTTTATGTTATTATTTGTGGATTTAAGCCTGGTAAACCCTTAAATGATGATGGTTCAGATAAAGCGATGAATATGACTGACTTTCGAACTACATATATGTCTATGAGCAAGACACTTGAGTCACAAGATTTACAGCTAACACTAGACCAGTTTCTTAGTTTAACCAACTTGCGCGGTATTAAGTACCTTCCATTTAAATATATTGATGACACTTATAGTTTCGTATCGTATGATTCTGATGTATCAGCAAGCTTTAATCCAACTTTAAAACAAGGTGTTAATGGAAAATTTATTTTTTCCTGCAGCGACCCTGTAATACCTATATTACCAAATGGTTATATAATGCCTTTTATGAGTCGCGTTAAAGAGGTAGTTAAAACTGCTATTAACAAAATGATTCCATTTTCAACACAAGCCGATATTGGTAAAGATGATACTTTACCTCAGTATAGCCTTCCATCATATATGACAATGGAAAAGGTGCTTGTTCCTCCGAACTTTGCCGAAGTTGTAAAATTATTACAAGAATCTAAAGAAGACAACCCTGATGCTATTTTCGACAAGTTGAAAAAGGTAATGGAAAAAAATGGTCTCAATGAGTCGAACGATTGTAAAAACACATCCGCTGATAGGATGGCTTCTGATTTAACGACACGTCAAAAAACTTTTATGTCGGATGCTTCTCGAATAAAGAAACTTTTTAATCAAAACTATGTTAAAAATGGTAAGGTAAATATAAAAGGAGCAATTCAATATGTAAAAAATTTATATATGCAACCTGTAAAAGAAGGAGTTTTTGTTGACAACAATGGTCTACCACTTAGAACAGCTACACAGTTAGTATATGTGTTAGATCTGATACCAGGCGACCCAATAAAAAGCATGAGTCTACTTATTAGAGCATTATCTCAAGATGATGTTCCGACAATGTTAGACAGACAAAAAGCGCTATCTTTAAATATTGTTAGTAGAGATTCAGATGCTATTACTGCAAAAATTGGTGATGACTATATTTCAGGTGGCAGTGTTCAGTCGGGTGGTGCTGAAGATATACTAAAAGCTGATAAAATTATTAAAGATACTGTTGCTCTCGTAGCTAAGCAGAAGTTTTTTGATGAAAAAACACAAAAATCACTAGTTGATAATTTAGATTCAGCAGAAGCTGTATATGACCCAAATGACAAAGAAGATATACAAGTATCGTCATCTACTATGTCAAGATTAGGCACAGGATTGGGATTCGGTTCAGGGTCTAGTTCAGGGTCTAGTTCAGGGTCTGGGTCAGGGTCTAGTTCAGGGTCTGGTTCAGGGTCTGGTTCAGGGTCTGGTTCGGGATCTGGGTCTAGCTTTCTATCAAATCTATTTAAAAGTCAAAATAAAGGTTCTGTTTCTGGAAGTGCAAATGGTAATGCAATTGGAAATGACTCGTGTGGTAATAATACAAGCATTATATGTAATGGCGAAGATTTAGTTGTTACAGTTACTCTTAAATTAAATGAACTAATTTCATCGTGTATGGACCCCGAAATGATGCATCATTTAGGTAGCTATAATGGCCATGACGATCATACTCAAAATATGGTGGAAGTAGTAGGTAATGACGACAGTAATAATAATGGTTCTTCTTCTTCTTCTAGCCCATCTATTGCTTCTAGTATTATGGCTGCTGCTGCTCAAGCAAAAGCTGCGTCTACTTCTGGTGCTGCTTCTGGTGCTGCTTCTGGTGCTGCTTCTGGTGCTGCTTCTACTTCTGGTGCTCCTACTTCTGCTGCTCCTAATTCTGCTCCTCCTCCTGTTACTCCTCCTGTTCCTCCTCCTGCTCCTCCTCCTGCTCCTCCTCCTGCTCCTGGTGATGCAAATGCTGCTTCAACGCCGGGTCCTGCTGCTGTGGTTCAGAGTAATGTGCCCACTGGTGCATCAGTACAACAAAACCAATCTGTTGAACCATCCGTTGAACCATCTGTTGAACTATCTGTTAAACCATCCGCTATACAAGCGGATACACCGCCTAGTAATGTAGATGCTCTTATTGATAAAGTTAATAATTTTACAACCCAAGTAAAAAAACTTATAGATTCGGATTTGATAAATAGACAAACTATTAGACAATATGCTGAGAATATAGTTCGTGAAAAAGTTTATAAAGATTCTAATATTGACACTATTTTGGATAAACTACAAACCATAGTTAACACACCTAAAATTGACAGCCAAGCCATGTCCGATATGTTTTTGAAAGTAATTGAAGAAATGTATGCAAAAAATGTTGATAGTGTTATTGGTGAAATAGTTGCAGAACTAAAAAAATATAATGATAAATTATTGGCTATCGCACCTCCAGAATTTAAAAGTGGTTACAAAGCTCATATTGCTAGTGTCAATGCCGACATTTTAAAACTAGCAGAAATGGAGAAAGCCACTAGTTTAACGCAAAGTCAAAAAGATAAAATACAAGCTATAGTTGGTAATAAAATAGATGACTCAGTTATGATAATTCTTGAAAGAATTTCGAAAAATGATGAATCATTACAAGGACATGTATCTAGTTTTATTATTAGTAATATTATGGATTTAATAAAAGAAAATTTAACTAAGTTAAATGAACAAAAGGCAATTACTAATTTTACAAAATTAATAGATATTATTGATAAAACACCTGATGTATCACAGTTGGGCGGAGTTAAAGAAAAAAATAAGAACAAGTCTAAAAAGAATAAACAGTCAAATAAACGTAAAACAAAAAGAAGAAAAAGCGCAAATAGTAAAAAAATTAAATTTACTAAAGTAAAAACTTTATAAGTAACAGGCTAACATAAAAATATACCCATTATATAATTTAATAATGACGCATGGTTATTATTAAATTACTATATACACTATGACTCTATAAATTCAATGCATAATTTCAGCAATAACATCATCCAAATTTGTTAAATTGTTAAAACAAAATTTATTTATTTCGGCTGGTGAATATTTATATTGAATATCATTTTCAGTATTATTTATTTTTGCTATTTGTTCCTCATTCAAACTTGTACGATAAAATAACTCCAATAGCTGTATTATCATGATTCGTGTACATTTCGTAAACTCTATATGTTCATCCAATCTACCTGGTCTTTTAAATGCTTCGCTAATTTTCCTTGGATCATTTGCCGTGCATATAATAATTCTACCACTTGTTTCCACCAGTCCATCCATAATCGTAAGTATATCCGCATCATTTATTACAGATTTTTGTTTCATTAAAGCAGATGAAGGACCATTTTGTTTTCCTTGAGATACTGCATCTTCATTTTTTTTACTCGACCTTCTTTTCCCAAATTCACTATTTCCGTCAACACCTCCACTACCATTTTCACAACTACCTGTATCACTATCTACAACAATTATACCAGCACTAGCATCGCCAGTCATGCCCATTCCCATAATCCCATTCAATAAGTTAGCACTCATTGCATTCATCGCAGCAGTCGCAGCAGTCGCAGCATTAACTGACGTTTTTTCACTAATCGTATCTAATATTTTATCGAACTCATCAATTACATATAACCTCTTATGTGTGGGAATATTTCGACCATTAATATAATCTCCATAAAATATATTTTTAATATCCGACACTTTTTTAATTTTGTCAATATCATTTACATTTACAATATGTCTATCAAGCATACGCGCAATCGCCTTAATTGTAGATGTCTTACCGCACCCCGGTGGACCATAAAATAAAAATCCAAGTTGATACGGTATTCCACGCGACTCGTACCACGACTTATTGTTTATAAAGAAATCAATTCTTTTTATAATTTTTTCGACATCTGTGAAAAAACAATTTTTCCTTAAATCTTTTGTCGTATTTAACTGATATTCTGAACACAAAATATTCGAAAGTTTCTGGTCTCGCCTTCCGTCATTCCAGTCATCGTCACCACCACCACCACTTGAGCGACTGTTCTCGCTCTGAAGAAACTCGTATATGAATATTTTATCTGTCATTCTATCTTCTATTTTTTTATTGTATATTTTTTCGCATTTTTCAATAAATTTATACAACTCGTCTACGGGTTTATCTCTACACATCATAAGTGTAAAATTTATTTTCTTGAATTCACTTGTATCCGAGTTTTTCTTTTCTCTATGTGTATTTACTTTTTCAATCGATAAATATATTCCATTCTCTATTTCAATCGGCAAATTTGTACGCGGAGTATATATCTTTGACGCGTTGTTATTTTTATCAATGACTTCCACGTATCGTAAATTAATAACCGATAAATCTTTTTCTGTTTTTTTTCGCATCATGTCTATTTTGTCAGTATAATAGTCAAGAATATGTATCATAGGGTCAGGATATTGAATAACAATGCTTATAGAAGAATATCCAATAACATATTGATTACCCTGATACATTATTCGATGCATATTCCCTTTCTTTAAAAACATCATCATTTGTTTAGTCGTTTCGTAGTTCATTGAATAAATAAAGTTAATAAACTTTGTCACATGTGCGTTAATGTCGCCATAATGTAACAAAAATAAAAATAAAAGAATTATAATTACGTCAATATAATAAATTCCTGTTTTTAAATTTTGTATCAAAATAATATCACCTATACCACCTAAATTTGGTAATGGTAGCATTCTAAATATTAATATATGTAATAATGATTAAAATAACGGCAAGGATGTAGGATGGTGTTACATATTTATAATATTATACCTCTAAATCAATTATAAATATGTTATTAGTAATAAGGAATTGAATATTGCATAGCGTTATCATATATAGTAGCTTTAAATGCATCATTATATCCTTCGACATACACAGTATCTCCGTTATATATATTATCACATCCTTGGTCGCTAGTACAGCTTCGATTTTTATATGTTACTGGTAACTTAACAGACTGATTTTTATCACTCATGGTATAAAACTGCCATTTATCCTGTCTTGGAAAAAGCGGTCTCCCCATAAGAGAAAGAATAGTTTCTGCTCCATTAACACGTGTCAATATTCCAACTTGACGATATGCCGTGTTTACAGAACGCGTAGGAACATTTATAGGTATTCCTCCTCTTATATCACCGCCCATTGCGACCCCCAATGCGCTTGTTCCATATTGATTAAAATATCTATCGTCGCGCAACGGTGGAGTATACGGATTTAGTAAAACATCGGCGGGTCCGCGCGTATATCCTGAACCAAAACTCGGTATTAAATCTAAAAATCCGCCACCCCCACCACCCTCGCTACCGTGACCACCGTATCCTTTGTGTGATGCTTCTATAACATTTGAGTTTGAGTTCGAGTATGAGTGTATGTTTGATCTAGATGTGTTTCTATTAAATTGAGAATATGCTAAATAAATTATAATACAAGCAATGGCTAAAAATATTACAAGAGTTATATTTTCAAAACATATTACGCCCGGAGGGCATTTCTTTGTCATTATATAAAAATATAGATATTATATTTTTATATTGGGTGAGGATATCAATTAAGAGAGAATTTCTGTATTTCTCACGAACCTCATATCTCTCATATGTTTAATACATCCATATATTCATATATTATCCGACAGGTGCGGGGCTAGTCTTGTTTCCTCCAGCACCACCGGTAAGTAGTGACATCCCTGGGAATCCACCGCCACTTGAAAACATTTTACTAATCGAACTGTTCTCGAATTTATCGAGGAAATTTTGAGCAGTATTCAGGATAGGCTCTATTGATTTAAGATTATTAATCATTTCCGTCTGCTGGGTTAATGTGTCACTTCCGCCTCCTACACTGGCCATCATATCATACGCCTGTTCCTTTTGAGCGTTAGATCCGCTCGCCATACCTGGTTCTTTCATCTGCGCCATGGGATTAACAGAAGCAGGACTTAACTGTGACATTCCATCTTTAACTGCTCCATTTTTAGGCACAAATGGCTGTTTCACGGTATTTGCAGGCTGAGCCCCCATCGCTATAGTGTTATCACTTCCCGTTGTAGTTGGGGCGGTGGGAGTAGCAGGGGTATCATTTTTCTTCGCCGCATCTACGGCTTCATCGTGTGTTTTTTTTGCAGACTCATACGTTACTTTAAGAGCGGCCTTCTTTGTGTCGTCGCTTTCTTTATCCATTTCTGCTTTCGCGTCATCCATTTTTTTTTTTAGTGTTCCTATTTCTTCTTGGGTAAAACCCTCCATCATCATTGCGGAATATCCTCTATTTTTGAACATGGTTATAAAATTAGTCAAAATAGTAGTTGTTAATAAAATAACAATCATATTTTTACTAAAGTATGTTGTCAATAACCCAATAATAATAAAAATAGCTACGGCTTCTAAATTATTTCTCAGTAAATAGTTAGCAGCTGTTACAATTGCAAAAAAGAAAGAAATATATAGAAGATATTTATTTGAAAGAATATTACTTGAGCTAGTTGAAAATTTAGGTGAAGACCTTCTTGATTTCATTTATGTGTATTATATATATGACATAGAAAAAAGGTATTGTAAAGTAATAATAATTAAAGTCTATAATTATTATTTTAAAATATTCGAGTAAAATAAATACTAAAAACTTATATAACAATTCACCCTTATATTATTATTCTTATTCATACTCATATTCTTATTCTTATTCATATTCATCATCTGATGATGCATATATTTTATCGCTCCCACTTGACTTCAAAACGTACGCTATCTCGTCGCGAATATGTTCTATTTCTTCTAACAAAGCAGTCTGATCCATTTTTACGCGATTTAATTTAAATTCATCATTCTTAATATTCTTAGAAATTTCGCGAATATGATCGGATAATATTTTAAAAGCCTTTTTTTGTTTTATTTTTTCTTCTAAAATAGCCGTATTATATTTTTTATAATCGTCTACGACTGTTTCTAAAAAGGAATTTTGATTACCTAATTCTTTTATTTCCTTTTCTTTATCAAACATTAACTTGCGCTTCCTGTCTAGTAAATCTTTCATTTTGTAAATGTTTAAGTCCTTTTTCCTTGTTGCGTTAGCATAAGATTCGTTATATGTAGGCGATACCGTTTCATTACTTTCGTCATCTATATATGATTCATCGCTGGTACTTGTATAGTCATCACTATCCTCTGATGGTTGGTATGACGCCGCTGTATCTGCAGACTCGTCTACTTGAGAAGTATGAGGCGCATGAGATTGGTGAGAATTCATTTTATTGTTAGAATATTGAAATTCGGGACTTATAATTGAATTTCTCATAAACTCGTCTAACTGGGGCGACTTACTTCTTATTTTTGGAGATGTGGCTCTTCTTTTTGCCTGTTTTACCATTATATTATTATATATATTTATATTCGTATTTATATTCGTAATTATATTCGTACAATGAAATACAATGAAATATTATCACTATTATTATTACTATTATTATTATAATTAAACAACCGCCGTTCCTAGAGACTTTATACATAAGAAAATTCGTTTCGAGTTAAATATTATATCTAAAAGAACAAATGCACCTGCGTATATTAATCCATGAACTGCTACCACGAGAACTTTACTACCACTTGGTGGAATAGTAAAAAAAAAGTCTGGAATTATTACTATAAACAAGGTAATGTAAATTAAAATTCTAAAAATGTTAAATATATGACCAAGCATAAGTATAAGTATAATATATATGTATAATAAGTATTTTTATTATATATTTTATTATTTATTTTCTGTTCATATATTCATATATTCATATATTCATATATTCTATAAACTATGGTTGCTTAAATTTCTGAGCAACGTTAATTAAATACTTTAAAACAGTAGGTATAAGTTTAAAAAATATAACCCATATAACATAATATATAAATGAAATAACTATAGCTGGTACAATTTTATCCTTAAATTTTTCCCATAGTGTTATAATCTTCGCTTTTGTTAGTGAATATTTCTCGTTAAGATATAAAGATAACTCAGATAAAAAATTTTTATTATTTTTTGCCTTTTTTCTTTGATTATTTATTTTTTTATCAACATCATCTTTTATTTTTTGTAATTTTTTTTTTAAAGATGTTGTTGCTTCCTCTTTCTTTTTATTTAATAAATTAGGTAACGTTTCTTTGAAATATTTTACAATAAACTTTGGAAATAACCGTGAAGCAGCCTTTTTAACTGGTTTAGGTATTAACGTATACAAAAATTCTACAAATTTTTTTGTTGTTGTATCTATAAAATCTACAATTTTCTCTACTATTTCATCATATGGAATAAAATAAAATACACAAAAATATATAATAAAAGTAAAAAGAAATGTAGAGAAAAATTCCATTACAAGTTCAAATTTACAAGGCATTCCGCCAGTTATCATTTGTGATGCGGATATTTTACTATCTCCTTTGCCTGCCCCGGCTGCATTGGCTGCACCGACTGCATTGGCCGCATTGGCTGCACCGGCTGCAGAAAGTAAATTACCTAAAGATCCTGGCGCCCCTCCCGCTGCTGACGCTGCTGGCGGTGCTGGCGCTGCTGGCGCCGCTGGCGGTGACTTTGATTCCGTAGAACTCATTTTAAATGTATATTTGCAACTGTTAATATATTAAGATAAGAAAAGATAAAATATATACATATAAAAATATTTATATATTATATTATAATATTTAGAATGTCTTTAAAACCAGTTGCCCTATCCACTAGTAAGTCGTCAGAACCTCTTCTAACGGAAAATGATTCTCGCTACGTAATGTTTCCTATACAAGATAATGAAATATGGAAAATGTATAAAAAACAGGTCGATTGTTTTTGGAGAGCAGAGGAGATTGATTTATCGAAAGATATCGTCGAATGGAATAGTGACACTTTAAATGATAATGAACGATTTTTTATTTCTATGGTTTTAGCTTTTTTTGCAGCAAGTGATGGAATCGTTACTGAAAACCTAGCCATTCGATTTATGAGTGACGTACAGTTAGCAGAAGCTCGCGCTTTTTACGGGTTTCAGATTGCAATGGAAAATATACATTGTGTTACAGGAGAAACAAAAATATTAACAGATAAAGGATACTATATGATTAAAGATTTAGAAAATACAAATGTAAATGTTTGGAATGGTGATGAATTTTCACAAGTTGAAGTTAAATATACAGGAGACCAAGAAATTTATAAGGTTTCTCTTTCAAATGGCATGGAGTTAGATTGTTCTCCAGGACATAAATGGCTAATTCAAAAAGGAAATCCAAAAGATCATGAAAGATGTTTATGTGAAGAAAATGAAACTACCGATTTAAAAATAGGTGATATAATTGAAAGATATATTACTCCTTTTATTGAATTTGAAAATCCAGATGAATTTCAAAATCCATATATACATGGGTTTTTTTGCGGCGATGGAACTTATTGTAATAAGTATCCTATTATTTATTTGTATGATAAAAAACGTGAATTATTACCACATTTTAAATATGATTCTTATCAAGAAAATAGTAAAAGAATTAGTTTTTATATAACAAATTATATTAATAAAGAAAAATTTGTTGTTCCAATTAATTATAGTAGTGATGTTAGACTGCGTTGGTTAGAAGGTTTAGTTGACGCTGATGGATGTATTAATTTAAATACAGCAAAAGATTCAACTTCAATTCAATTAGCTTCAATACATTTTAAGTTTTTACAAGATGTTCAATTGTTATTAACAACATTAGGTATTCAAACAAATATTAAATTAAATCATAAAGCAGCAAAACGATTAATGCCTAAAAATGATGGAACAGGAGACTATGATTACTATATGTGCAAAGATTGTTATGTTTTGCATATAACTGGAAAATCAGTAAATAAACTTATTGAGATAGGATTTAAACCAAAAAGACTTGATATAATGTATTGCGAAAGATTAAATAATACTATGGAAGTTTCTGAAAGAATAAAAATTGTTAGTATTGAAAAAATATATGAAAATGAATCAACATATTGTTTTAATGAGCCAAAAAAACATAGAGGAATATTTAATGGAATTCTTACTTGCCAAAGCGAAGTATATAGTTTACTAATCGACACGCTAATTAAAAAGAGCGAAGAAAAAGATAAACTATTTTCAGGTATAAATAATTTTCCATGTATAAAAAAGAAAGCAGATTGGGCCATTAAGTGGATAAATGACAAAAGAAGTTCATTTTTTACAAGACTAATTGCATTCGCATGTATAGAAGGAATCTTCTTTTCAGGAGCTTTCTGTTCTATTTACTGGTTAAAAAAGAGAGGATTAATGCCTGGTTTGACATTCAGTAATGAACTTATATCGCGCGACGAAGCACTGCATACTGAATTCGCAATATTGCTCTATAATAAAATGCAGAAAAAGTACCCGAAACAAAAAGTACATGAAATTATTAAAGAAGCAGTAGAAATAGAGAAAGAATTTATATGCGACGCATTACCGTGTCGATTAATAGGAATGAATTCAAAGTTAATGTCGCAATATATTGAATTTGTCGCTGACAGATTAACAGTTCAACTTGGATATGAAAAAATATATAATTCTTCAAATCCATTCGACTTTATGGAAATGATAAGCATAGAAGGTAAGACTAATTTTTTTGAAAAACGAGTTAGCGAATATGCCTTGTCTGAAAAAACAAAAACAGATACTATATTTGACTTTAATGCTAGTTTCTGATAATATATCAATACCGGTATTTGGTATTAACGTACGCCTCCCATACCAATTCCTCTATACATATTTTTTCTTATATGTTGCTGCTGCATTTGTTGTTGTTGTTGCTGCTGCTGCTGCTGCATTTGTTGTTGTTGTTGCTGCTGCTGCATTTGTTGTTGTTGCTTCTGCTGCTGCATTTGTTGTTGTTGTTGTTGTTGTTGCTGCTGCATTTGTTGTTGGTGTTGCTGCTGCATTTGTTGTTGTTGTTGTTGTTGTGCGCTTACGGGGCTTCTAGGCAATACAGTATTTTGATATACACCAATCATTTTATTCATTTTTCTGTCAAGTAAATTTTTAACATCGTCTTTTTCTAAGCGTATTTTTGATTCAACTGCTATATTTTGTTCTTCGAATCGTAACATTCTAGGATCACGTATTGTTTCAAAACTATATACGTTTACATATTCATCTTTAAAGTCATAATTTAAATTTTTTATAGTAATTAATCCATCTGATGTTGTCATGTTTACCACAGTAGCAGCTTCTTTTCTACATATAAGTCTTTTAATACCATCGCATAGTTGTAAAATATTTTTATCTAAAATATTAAAAAATACAGAACGATCAATATATAATCCGCTATACTCTACACGTTTTTGCATATAATTATCTTCTCCTCCCCATGACCAGAAATTGGGAAAACCATTTGTTCTTTCAAAATCTTCCCCTCTTATAGAAAAAATACCACCAAGGGCAAATTTAAAACCATAATAATGCTTTACGACACCTGGCGTAGTTTCGTAGTTAATTACATTTTTGCTATATGGTACCGTATCAACATCATTAAAAACAAATGTAATATTTTTATAGTCATTCGGATATTTGTATTTTAAAGCCAAAAATCCTATATTTTTCATAGCGCCTCTATTAAAAGGCAATGTATTTTTCTGTTCTACAAAGTAGATTTTGTAATCTGTTTTAGGAATATCTTCTAAAACATGTTTCATATATACAGTGAAAAATTCTTTGTGTTCTTCTCTATCTCTGTATGGTATTATAAAAATAAATTTTGGTATATTCGATATATTCGATATATTCGATATATTCGATATATTCGATATATTTTCAAAAGTGTTATTACCGATTGACTCTATTTTTTCAGCGGTAATGTTTATTTCTTTTACTACTAATTCAATACTATCTGTTTCTTTATTCGTATTCATAAAATCGACTATAAAATCTAATTTATAAATGATATAATATTATTAATTTTATATTTTCAGCTTTTTGGCGAATACTTTTCTAAAATAACGCTGGGTATCAATTTTTCTTTAATGCTTTCTAATTTTTTAAAACATTTGTTTATTGTAACTTCGCTTGTTTCGCTGATTTTATTTACGTCTTTTTTAGATATATTAAGTCCGCATATTTGAGATACAAAGTATATAATACCGGCGGCAATAGAGTGAGGCGTATTTTCAGGTATTAAGTTGTTCTTTTCAATCCGTAAAGCAATGAATTGACATAATTTCGTAAGTTCGCCATTTACGTGCAACCTCGTACAATACCTCTCTATAAAAGCCTCTGGTCGCGTCTTGCAAAAGCTAGTCTTTTCCGAGTTATGCATATCATTTTCAATATCATTTATAATACATACAGCATTTTTACATCCCTTTGTTGCACTCGTGTTATCCAAATTAAATATCGTAGCAATCTCCTTCGCTGTTCGCGGACAGTCATGAATTCGAAATGCAATATATACAGAAGCAGCTATAATACCATCTCGATTAGAACCACGAAATGTCTGATGTTCCGATATTTTCTTATGACATCTCAAAGCTTCATCTATTATAATTTTCGGAATTCCTGCATTGTTAGCAATAATCGTAATATGCTGAAACTCATTATATTGCGTCTTCTCTTTATGTGGCGACGCCTGCCATTCGGTATACCTTCGTATCTTTCGCATCTCATACGACGATACACCGTCGCAAAGTATCTTGCAACCAAATGACGACTCTACTAACAAAGGGTTAACCGGTAATCCGCATCGTGTCGGGTCGCTCGTTTGATTGTCGTCAACACCATAATACCTCCACTCAGCGGTTTGGTCAACAATATCCTTATAAATTATACTACACTTGGAGTTGGTACAAATAAGGAACCCTTCGTCGGACAATGAAACGGGTGACTGACAGGTGTCACAGTTTTCTCGTTGTCCCGTGTTTCTGTAAATACATTCAACACTTGTTTCATCTTTTTTGAATTGTTTTTTATCAATATCTATGTCAAAAGACTCGTTGATTTTTTTCCACAAATCCGCTTTACTACTACTATTACTATTATTATTTATTTTATTTTTATATGTTTTGTGCGTACTTTGTATTCGAGGGGATGCCGAGCCATACATGTGAGAGTTGTCTTAAAATATATTAAATATTTTTTAATTCAATTTTATTCATATTATAATGTTTATTATGAATAAAATAAAAATGAAAATAAAAATAAAACACTCAATAATATATAAAGTATTAATATATAATGGGTAATAGTTCAAGTACAGTAAAAAATAAAAATAAAAATAAAGAACAAAAATTAAACTTTAAAGATCTAAACTATAATAACACTGAATTTATTTCTAAACTAAATGAAATTGCAACAGATTATATTTTAGGACAGAATTTTCAAGATATGGTTCGACTTACAAATTCAAAATATTGTGACGATTTAGTAATTATAACATCGAAAATACTAAAGAAGTCGTTTTTTTCTAATCAAATAGAAGCTATGTATAGCAAAATATCTGAAACTAATGTAGAAAATAGCGCTTACTTGTCTAAAAATATTAACACCACCAAAGAAAAAACCCAAAAAATGTGTATTGAAATTGCTAAATATTATGTCAAAATTGCACATTTATTTGCGGCAATAATAACTACACTAAATCCGGTATTTTCTTGGAGGTCATCCGCTAGTTCTTCAAGAGCGGTACTTACACCACATGTTCCTAATTCAAATAGTAAAAAAGATATTGCAAATACAGTAGGCGTGACAGATGCAGTAGATGTGGTAGATGTGGTAGATGTGGTAGAGATGAAAGAGTCAGGTATAAAAGATGGTGATGTTATAAGCAATATAGAAAGAACTACATTAGAAGATAAACATTATATATCTGGGATGGCTAAAGACGTAAAAGTAGAGAATTTGAATTTCTGTAATTCTCGTATTGCCGATTTAATAGATATGGACGAGTTCGCCGATTTAATAAATGAAGAAGGTATTTTAGACACTAAGCAACCTGCTTCTGAAATTAAAATTAAAACAAAGTTGTGCTCAACTAATTTAAATAATTTGGTAAATCCTGTAAATATCGAACACAATGAAGATGAAGATGCAGATGACGTTACAAGTAGAAGTAAAACAGTATATGATTTGCCTGGGTTTGCAGAGCTCAGTCGTTTATATAATGATAAATATAATACAAGTAAGGGTAGATTTGATAGAATGTCTGCTAAAAGCAGAGAAGAGAAAAAAAGAAACGTCGATCTACTATATACGCTTTTTACAGGAAACCCGAATCCGTCTAAAGATATTAAAAGTTTTCGCGATATTCCAATTCACTCATTTTCTGATACAGCAGATTGTAGTGCCCCTGACTCAATGTTAAATAAAACATATATTGGTACAACAAAGGACAAATTATTTGTAGATTATGTAGAGCAAATTAAAATAATGATTTATGACTCTAATATGGTGAGGAATTCATTATTGGAAATAATAGACAAGATATTTATTAGCAATGATACAGAAAAAGGAGAAGATGCTACAGATGTAGAAGATGCTAAAATCAAATATATAATAGATCCAAATTTGACATATGAAGATCTGAATAATTTGATAGACGAAACAAGAAAAATTATACTAAAATTGTATATGAACTGTGAGAAAAATTTTATATATGCATTAAAAATTTTACAGGCAATTATAGAGGCGCAAATTTTCGAAACAGGTCATCGACAAATAAAAGAACTAGAAAGTAAAATAGAAGAGCAATATTAACATGAATATTTCTAAATATTTCTAAATATTTTTACACTAATTAGATATCAGATTTCAATAGTAAATTTTTTTGTTTATATGATAAAACAAAAAGTTATCATATAAAATTATAAACGGTATCTAAGTTTTATTGTTCACCTCCGCTTGTGGCTGCGATGGTGACGCTTAGTTCGGCGATGTCTTCTACGACCTCCCTGTTGAGACTGACCTTGAGCCTGACCTTGAGCCTGACCTTGAGCCTGGCCCTGGCCCTGACCCTGACCCTGACTCTGACCCATACATTGAGAATAAGACTTGCGACCACTGCGACGACGGCGAACAGTTCTTCTGCGATGATTAACCATTTTATATATAACGTACAGAAAAAAATAAAAATAATAAAGAAAATAATTATTAAATAATATTAATAATAATAATTATTTGTAACAGTTATAAACATTATAAGTTCTAAACATTATTAAAATTATCTATTATTTGACCAAACCGTATCATTATTCCAATACATTCTATCTCCTTTTTTTATACCATATATTTTCTTAAATATCATTAAACGAGACATTGGACAGTTTGTTCTATATTTTACTAAAGGATGTGGATTTGTTTTAATATTAAAGTTTACAGACTGTTTATATATGGCTTCTCTCCATTGAAACGCTACATATATAAAAAAATCCTTAAGTGATATTTCTTTTACTTTTTTTGGCGCACCGGTAGTAATTAAATAATCATTCAAATAATTTACACATATTTCTGTACCTGATATATCCGCCATACTTTCACCTACCATTGTAGACGCATCCATCTTTATACCATCCCATGAAGCAAATAACTCATACTGCTTAATAACATCCTTTACTTTACTTTCAAATATCTTCGCATCTTCGGGTGTCCACCAATTTCTCATATTACCTTTATGGTCAAATAATCTACCTGAATTATCTAAACAATGCGACAACTCATGACCAAATGTAAATCCAATATGTGCTAAATTATACTCAAGCCCTTTTAAGTTAAGAGTTATGAATGGTTCCTGTAATGTTGCAGCAGGAACATATATATTATTTTTTGTTGCATTATAAAACGCATTTACTATATAAGGCTGCGTGCCTGATAATGCTAAACCGCCATTGACGCTAAAATTTATTTCGGGAAGTTCAGCATAATGCTGTCCATGATGAGCGATTAAATATTCGCGTTTTACTTGCGACTGAGCATACATTATTCCATACGGGTCCATTATGGGTAAATCCGCAACTAAATCTTCTATCATATATTTTGGGTATACCGTCTCAATCGATATGCATTCTAATTTTTTTATAGCTTCCAGTTTAGTCTCTGGTTGCAACCACATATTTTCTTTTATTGTTCTTATAAATACTTTCCTCATATCATTACCAATCGTATTTGCTAAATATTCCGCCTGAGGATGTACATATTTTTCGACATATAGTCTCGACAACAGCGTATTAAAACAATAAGATAACGCAAACATTGGAAATAATTCATTCGGTAACATTGCTTGTTCGCCCTTTGAAAATTTATTAAAAAAATTAAACCTTAGCCTGTTTGTTTCGTTCGAATACATACACAACTGCCTTAAATACATATAATACCAATACGCCTTCCATTTAGGTGTTTTCCATTCAGCGTGCAACTTCTTCATTATGCAACTCAAATAACTAATACTTCCAGTTATATATGTGTTGGGTATCTCTTTATAACCAACTCCCTCTGCGAATTTTTTCCAATCAAATTGATATTTTTTTCTACTTTCTTCTGCTGTAACTATATTATAAAATTCTTCAGAGTCCCCGCTCAAATTACAGTTCATAGAATTTAACATATCTATTTCACACTCTATTACATGTCTCGGATTCAACCCGTGACCTTCTCCCAACATTTTATCATATAACCCCATAACAAACTCGCAAAACTTATCTGCAAAATTCTCTTTAAACTGCTTCGTGTATTTATTATTATCCTTTCCTGTAATATACAAATCATAATCATAAAATGACAGGTTTGGCGACTGTATATGAGTTCGCAAATTTACAGCATCTTTTTCATCTTGTGTTATATCCCATGATATAGGACACCCCCATGATATTATTTCGCACCTATTTACAGAAGCCAAGTACCCGATTAAGTCGTCTTTATGTAAATATTTCTCATATTCATTTTTCATGTTGTTTATATATTTTTTTAACTTATCAAATTTAAGATTTTTATACGTCATAGAGTCTATTACATTTTTAACTTTTTTAGAAAGAGCTGTATTATTATTTTTACAATATTCGTGTGCTAAATTAACTATACGATAGTTTACTGTATTTTGAACAAACCTGAAATTATCTAACTTTACAAAGTAGTAATTTTTATAGTCCATTACGATAGATTGTTGTTTCATCCAGGCATAATTCACATAAGTATAAAAATCTTTTTTAGGACTAAGTTTATTTTCCTTTTCTATATTTTCTATATTTAAAAGTTCTTCTTTTAAACTTACCTCATTGTCTATACTCTCTTTATTTGTTTCTATATTTTTAAGAGGAGAAAAAAGAAATTTCGACTCTATTAACTCAGTATCTATATAAGGCATTTTAATCAACTTGAAATTTTTGTATATTTTATCTTTTTCATATTTATTGAACTTTATATTTTTTATATTTTTTATGTTTTTTATGTTTTTTCTACTTTTTAGTTTTCTTTTTACTGTATTCCTTTTTACCGTATTCCTTTTTAAATATTTTTTTTTGCTACTTATCTTCATAATATTTAATTGTACGTATAGTATATAATATTATATAATATTATAATAATAATATATTATTTACTTCCTTAAATAATATATTAAAAAACATAAAGATATAATATTGTATACTATTATAATGGTATCTACGATGAAAGCTTTTCTGCTGTTTGCAAGTTTGTCCTTCGCTTCAGCTATTATGCTAGTACCGCACAGTGGGAATGAAACGCGGTCCAGTGTTTATAACGCTGTACTTCCCGAAAACTTTACTATTAATAAAAATTTTACGAATGATATTAATACTAAATATCGCCCTCATTTAGCTATTGTTGAAAGTAGAAAGTTATTTGATAATGAAGATGCTTATGAATATGAAGATGCTGATGCAGCCGCGGAAACGGTTGTGGATGAAAATTATGATGATAACATGAACCTTGATAACGATGATATTGTCGAAGGCAATGAGGGTGTTCAAAACAATAATGGTTCAAGACGACTACTAAAACATTCAAAAGCTGCTTCCGCGCCTCCTGCTCCTGCTCCTGCTCCAAAGGCTGCTCCTCCTCCTGCTCCAAAGGCTGCTCCTCCTCCTGCTCCAAAGGCTGCTCCTCCTCCTGCTCCAAAGGCTGCTCCTCCTACTGCTCCAAAGGCTGCTTCCAAGTCCAAGTCCAAGTCCGAGTCTGCAGCTTCTTCCAAGTCCAAGTCCAAGTCTGCAGCTTCTTCCAAGTCCAAGTCCAAGTCTGCAGCTTCTTCCAAGTCCAAGTCCAAGTCTGCAGCTTCTTCCAAGTCCATCTCGAAATCTGATATTAAATTATCAACCACCGCTCAATCTCCCGTTGTTAACAAGTATTCTTCTGTTGATTCTAAGTTATCAAAAAAAACCAAAGAACTTGCTAAGAAATTTGAGGATGCTTTCGCTTCATGGGTTGTAACATCCGAAGGTCAGGAAGCTATTAAATTTTGTCAGTCACTTGGTATCGAGAACAAACGAGATATTTACAATGGGTGCATTGAAGATATGCGCGTTACCAAAAGCAAGTCTATCGCAAAAGAGAGTGCTATTGCCGCCGAGGAGTTTCTCTCCAAAGAAGCAGAAAATCCAAACAAACGTTTTTGCGTAGCAGCGGGCGATCCCCACGTTACCAACTACGACGGTGTTTTGTTTCATATACAAGAACCAGGTATTTATACTGTTGCTCGTACCCCCGACAATGTGTTCGAGATTCAGGAAAAAATGCGTAAAAATGGTGCAGATAAACCCGGTGTACCTTCTTGTATGAGTGGTGCGGTTGTTCACTATAAACAAATGAATATCGAAGTTGATGTCGCAAACTTTGCAAAAGTCAGCGTCAATGGTAAGGAAATGGATCTCCCTGAAGACCTGACGCTTACTTTCGGTGGTGTCCAAATTCGTTACGGAAAACAAGTGGTTGAATGGAAGGGTGCTACTATGCAGCCCGCTGGTTTGAAAATTACTACACCTAATGGTTTCTCTGTTATGGTTTCGGGAGGTTATTGTGGTGTTCTCGAAACAAATGTTCCTACTTCCTTTTTTGGAAAAATGCAGGGTATTTGCGGGAATGCAGATGGTGCAAAAAATAGCGCTGACTTTATGAACCCTAATGGAGAAATAATGAATGTAAACTATGGTGCTAAGAACTGGGAAATGTCGGGTTATAATGGCCCTGATTCTCCTATTTCTAAATGGCAGCTTTCGTGGAAGCCTCACGGAGCCGAATGCTACTTCACCAAAGATTGCGAGGGTGGTGTTCAGACGCGCAAGGTAATCCCTGCTCCCGCTCCTGCTCCCGCTCCCATTCCTCCACCTGTCGTTGTTGCTTCGACCAAATCAACGCCTTCCACCGTTGTTGTTGTTGGTTCCGCTAGCTCTAGTTCTAGCTCTGGTTCTAAATCGAGCTCTAGCTCTAGTAGCCACAGTCATCATCGTCGCGAACACCACGAGGTATGCAAGCCTGAAGTATTACCACATACGTCAACTAAAACCATTGAGAAACAAGTTGCTGAAATATCCGACACTACTAAATCTAAAATGAGCGAACTATATTCAAAATTCAAAAAAATGATTGATGATATCAAGCATAAACAAAAAGAAGAAGCCGATAAAGATGAAAAGATATTAAAAGACACAGAACTTAAATCATCCGAAAGTTATAAGAGTTATTCGTTTGTTTTTAAAAATTCAGAAAAAATACTCGAACAAATAAATGTGTTAAATATTAGTTTGTATAAGCACCATAGTGTTCTTGCGCAAGAATCCGAATACTTGGCGCGACTTAAAAAATTTAAACCGAAATTCTTATACTCTCTTGATAATATTAAATCTCATGTAGGTGGTATTAAAAATGATATTCACGCCACTATAGTTGACGGTGAAGATAAAAAAGGCCTGCTTTCAATACTGGATGATGTTAAAGCTTCGACGGATAAATCGGCTACTCTATTAGCTAAAGCGTTCCTCGACCACTATGACAAGTATAATAAACAGGTTTCCACTGATACCGAAAAATATGAAGAAGAACTTAAGAAGCTAGGCTTTATGAGTTCTAACTACAAATCTTCCATAAAAGAAAGCAATACATTGTGGAAAGAGTATTCCGATATTATCGAAATCGCTAAAAATCTTAAAAAGAATATGAAGTGGTCAAAAGAAGACGAAAAATCTTTTGATACTCTAATGGTGCGAATCGCGGGAGCATTCGAATCACAAAGCAAAAAGAATAATGCTAAGCTTTCTACTCCCAATACACAGTGTGCCGCTGATGTACTAAAAGCACATATCGACCATAAACGTGTGTAAATATTGTTAATTTAATTCGAAACTAATATTTGTTTGTTACATAAAAATAACAAACAAATAATCCACATACTCACATACACATTATTGATTTTTTTTATCTAATTGTATTTCTTTACTTAGAATTTTTATTATTTTTCGTTCATAGTTATTATAGTTTTCAATCGGTTCACATATTGAGCGCATCATTGTTAAATACTCAAGTTGCTTTCTTTCTGTTTCTATCCAATCTGGATTATCTATTGCCCATTGTTGTAATGCCGTTCGCTCCTTATCAGCTATTTTTACAATCGTATTTTTCATAATGTCGTGATTATCGTCTTTCGACCAATTGTCTTCGTTTTTAATATACATTATGTCGCGTTTTATATCTGTACAATGAATTGGACGCTTGTGAATGTCCAACTCTTTGAGCCCTTTTATCATAACATCTGTAATACCGCGAGAAATACCGTTTGTTTTTGAAAATAGTAAATCTTCCAATGTTATTTTTAGCGAATCTATAAAATCTGATATGTTTAATGCATCTTTGCACTGTTCGTTAAGAAATACATTCAAATTAAAGTTATTATTATTATTATTATTTGTAATATTTGTATTCCCAATTTTAGGAACTATCTCATTTATCGTCTTAACAAGTTCACCATTCTGTTTGATTAACTCCTTAACTAA